>Ga0208640_1000455_pt1 | contig 17576 bp, 17 predicted proteins | sample ETNtaG_23_FD_185774 | JGI IMG/M metagenome (GOLD analysis project Ga0208640, IMG submission 185774) | Marine microbial and viral communities from oxygen minimum zone, Eastern Pacific Ocean - ETNP201310SV72 (SPAdes) (version 2) | ecosystem: Environmental > Aquatic > Marine > Oceanic ... | reverse complement strand
ATAACAACCTACTCGAAAGTTTATTTGACTCTCAAATTCGATCTATTGCAGTTGTCTTTTTTATTGTTTTTCTAATGTTTTTATTTATTTTTAGATCAATAAGCATATCTGTATTGGCAATCATACCTAACATACTGCCATCCCTTTTTATACTCGGCATTATGGGTTTGGCAAATATTCCTTTAGATATTATGACGATAACTATAGCCGCTATTGCGATTGGAATAGGAGTGGACAACGCAATTCACTATATTCATCGCTTCAAAGCTGAATTAATAAAAGATAATGACTATAAGGCAGCGATGCGCCGTTCTCATGGTTCGATTGGACTAGCAATTCTTTACACTGCTGTAACTGTTGCAATCGGCTTTTCAGTCTTGATTTTGTCAAATTTTATACCAAGTATTTATTTTGGTGTTTTTACAGCCATTGCTATGTTGAGCGCTTTTATAGTCAACCTAACTTTACTACCAAAATTGATACTAATATTCAAACCAAAAATGAATAATTAATGAATCGGAAATTAAAAAACCCCATATTGAATAAGAGTACAGGGTTAGTCTACTAAAGGAGAGAAATAAGTTAAACAGTAGCCTTTAACTCAGGCGCGTATTATATAAAAAAATAATGACAAGACAATACCATTTTGATGTACTAATTATCGGCTCTGGAGCAGCTGGATTAATGTGTGCTTTACAGCTTTCAGAGGAACTTTCAATTGCACTAATTGCAAAAGACGAATTCCTAGAGGGCTCTTCTTTCTACGCCCAGGGCGGTATTTCTGCAGTACTAGATTCAAATGATAATTTCAATTCTCATATCTCAGATACAATAAACATAGCTTGCGGAATTGGAAATAAAAAAAGCATTCGTTTTATGGTTGAAAATGCACCTGACGCTATCACTGACCTAGAGAGTGCAGGCGTTGAATTTTCCCAACAAGAAGGTAGTTATGACCTTACAACTGAAGGAGGCCACAGCTCAAAACGTGTCGCCCACGTTGCTGACAAAACTGGCCAGTCAGTTCAGACTAGCCTTCTGGCCCAGGCAAAAAATAAAACAAATATCACTCTATTCGATCAACATCTTGCAATAGATTTAATAGCTGAAAATAACTCTTGTAATGGAGCTTATATTTTAGATAAAAGGTTAAATGAAGTCTCTACCTTTTCATCTCACAAAACTATTTTAGCTACAGGAGGAGCATCAAAAACTTACCTCTATACTTCTAATCCAGATACATCTACTGGCGATGGTATTGCGATGGCATATAGGTCTGGCTGTGAAATTGTAAATATGGAATTCACGCAATTTCATCCAACCTGTCTATTTCATCCACACGCAAAATCCTTTCTAATTTCAGAAACTCTTCGTGGTGAAGGCGCGAAACTAACCCTTCCAAATGGTAAAAGTTTTATGCAAAATTATGATGAACGCCTCGAACTCGCGCCACGAGATATTGTAGCAAGAGCGATCGATAATGAAATGAAAGTGCATGGCTTTGATTGTGTCTATCTAGATATATCATTTAAGGATAGCAACTGGATTGTTGAACGTTTTCCTACTATTACCAAACGCTGCTGTGAATTAGGGATTGATATCTGTAACGACCCATTACCGGTTGTGCCTGCAGCGCACTATACCTGCGGAGGTATAAATACCGATATAAATGCTAAAAGTGGGATTAATAATTTATATGCGATTGGTGAAGTCGCTTATACCGGAGTCCATGGGGCAAATAGGATGGCCAGTAACTCGCTGCTTGAATGTATTGTATTTGCTAAGTCTTGCGCAAAACATATTAATAATAACTTTACTAGAGAAGTTTTAAAGGCTAATAAAGATTGGGATGCTTCCAGAGTAGAACCATCAAAAGAAAAGGTAGTTGTGGCCCATTTGTGGGATGAAGTGAGAAGATTAATGTGGAATTTCGTTGGTATTGTTAGAAGCGATAAAAGATTGCAAACAGCCCATCAAAGATTAAACCAAATTCATCAAGAAGTGGACGACTATTACAGCTCATATACACTTACTGATGACTTAATTGAGCTAAGAAACCTCGTGCAAACAGCGCAAATTATTGTAGAATCTGCGCTTTCTAGAAAAGAAAGTAGAGGGCTACATTACAATGTTGACCACTCTGAACAGAAAGTGAAAGGCGACAATAGTGTTATTATAAAAACATGATCCTTCCAATACTTGAATATCCAGATAAGAGGCTGAGAACTGTTGCTAAACCAGTCGAAAAAATCAATGATACCGTCAACAAACTAATTAAAGATATGTTTGATACTATGTATAACGCGCCAGGCATAGGTTTAGCGGCAACCCAAGTGGACTGCCATCAAAGAATAATAGTTGTTGATGTGTCTGAAAATCAAAATGAACCTATTAGCCTAATTAATCCAGAAATCATCGATAAATCAGGTGAAATTGAATCTGAAGAAGGCTGTCTTTCTGTTCCAAGTTATTATGAAAATGTTAAAAGAGCAAACAACATAATGGTCAAGTCGCTTAACCAAAATGGTGACGCTGTACAAACTAATGCAAGCGAGATGCTGGCCATTTGCATTCAGCACGAGATTGATCACTTAGATGGCATTCTTTTTGTTGACCATTTATCTAAACTAAAACAAAAACGCCTCAAAAAGAAAACACAAAAAAAATCAAAACAACTATAACCTGAAATGTTTATTGGCTCTTTCAAGCTAGAATCACAAGTCCTACTGGCGCCAATGGCAGGTACAAGTGATAACCCCTTTAGAATGTTATGTAGAGAATTTGGAGCGGCTCTAACCACATCTGAAATGGTCATTATGCAAAAACATCTTTTAGGAACAAGTAAATCAAAACATCGACTAGATTTCAGCTCAGAAAGAGGACCAATTAGTATTCAAATTGCCGGCTCTAATGCTAATGAAATGGCTGATTCAGCAAAAAGAGCTGTAGATTTTGGCGCTCAGATTGTTGATATTAATATGGGCTGTCCAGCAAAAAAAGTTTGTAATAAGGCTGCAGGTTCTGCACTTATGCAAGATGAAAAAGTAGCCGAAGATATTGTCAAATCTGTCGTCAACTCTGTCAACGTGCCAGTAACACTGAAAATGCGTACGGGCTGGAATTCCGAAAACATAAATGCCCCATCAATAGCCAAACTAGCTGAAAATTCAGGTGTAAAAATGATAACTATACATGGGAGAACAAGGGCGCAAAAATACAACGGCTCTGCAGAATATGATACTATCAAGAGAATAGTTAATAATTCTTCAATACCAATTATAGCCAATGGAGATATCAATTCAGCCCAGAAAGCTAAACATGTTCTGGATCATTGTGGCGCAGATGGTGTTATGTTGGGCAGAGCAACACAAGGCAATCCCTGGCTTATCTTTGAAATTAACCATTTCTTGTCAACAGGCAAGCTGGCAGAAGCTCCAAAATTGAATGAAAAGATAGCAACAATTCTAAGCCATATATCACAGATTTATGATTTTTATGGTCACAAAATAGGAACACAGCTGTCCAGAAAGCATATTTTTTGGTATTCTATGCATCTTGATCAAAAAAAATGTGTCGAATTTTGGCCAAGCATAAATAGGGTGACTGATCACTCTGAACAATTTTTCAAATTTCACAATTTTTTGTATTCTTTATGAAACAAAGGGATTTACAAGACTGTATTAACGACAAGCTCGAGAAATACTTCTCGGACTTGAATGGGGAAAAGTCAAACGGTGTATTTAAAATGGTGACTCAACAAGCAGAATCCGCAACTCTTAAGTTTGTTCTGGACAAAGTTAATCAAAATCACAGTGAAGCGGCTAGAATTCTAGGAATTAATCGAGCAACTCTAAAGAAAAAAGCGACGCTATATAAACTGTAAAAGATTATAATTATCTACATACATTTCCTCTATCTCTAAGAATAAAAAAATGCCTATAAAACGTGCGCTGATAAGTGTTTCTGACAAATCAGGAATCATCGAATTTGCTCAAGTACTAGTTTCAAAAGACATAGAAATCATTTCAACAGGTGGTACCGCAAAGCTCCTAAAGGATAATAACATTCCAGTAACAGAGGTTTCAGAATATACCGGATATCCTGAAATGATGGCTGGAAGAGTAAAAACTCTCAACCCCATCATTCATGGCGGCATTCTTGCTCGTCGAGGAGTAGACGAAAAAGTGATGGCTGAAAATGATATTAAACCGATTGATCTGGTTGTGGTTAACTTATATCCATTCCAATCAACCATTGATGACCCTGACTGCAGCATCGAAGATGCAATCGAGAATATTGATATTGGTGGACCGGCAATGTTGCGTTCTAGTGCGAAAAATTATTTATCCGTTACTGTTGTTGTGGACTGTAAAGACTATCAATTAATACTCAATGAATTAAACGACAATAATGATACATCCTTGGAAACAAGGAGAAAACTAGCGTTAAAGACATTTGAACATACCGCTCAATATGATGGAGCTATTGCAAACTATTTGGGACAAGAAGAGGATGGCTTTTCCAATACTTTGAACTTGCAGTTCGTCAAGTCACAGACGATGCGTTATGGTGAAAACCCCCATCAAAATGCAGCATTTTATAAGGAAATAAAATCTAACAAAGCATGTATTTCGTCTAGTAAACAAATTCAAGGGAAACCTCTTTCATTTAATAATCTTGCTGATGCTGATGCGGCTTTGGAATGTGTTCGCAATTTTGATAATCCTAGTTGCGTTATTGTTAAACATGCTAATCCATGTGGTGTTGCCACTCGAGAAAGCATTTTATCAGCCTACCAACATGCCTATAAAACAGACCCAACTTCAGCATTTGGTGGCATTATCGCCTTTAACCGGGAGCTGGATAAAAAAACAGCAAGAAGCATTATTGACAAGCAATTTGTTGAAGTGATTATTGCCCCAAGTGTAAATAACGACGCACAAATGGTCTTATCTGATAAAGAAAATATCCGGGTTCTAGTATGTGGCAGTCTTAGTAAACCAAAGCCGACACTTGATTTTAAGAGTATCTCTGGCGGCTTGCTAGTTCAAGATAAAGATCTAGGACAGTTGGATATAAAAGACCTAAAATGTGTGACCAAAATCCAACCAACCCCAGAACAAATTAAAGACTTATTGTTTGCCTGGAAAGTAGCAAAATATGTCAAATCTAACGCCATTGTCTATGCCAAAAATCTAATGACAATAGGAATAGGAGCCGGTCAAATGTCACGAATCTATTCTGCTAAAATCGCAGGCATTAAGGCCACAGATGAGAACCTTGTAGTGGAGGGCTCTGTTATGGCATCAGATGCATTCTTCCCTTTCCGTGATGGCATTGATGCAGCAGCAAAGGCCGGAATTAAAGCTATTATCCATCCTGGAGGGTCATTGCGCGATAAAGATGTTATTGATGCCGCAAACGAACACGACATTGCAATGATCTTTACGGGAATGAGACACTTCAAACACTAGAATGAATATGATAAAAACTGCCGGTGACTTGATAGCTGAAGCTCAAACTCAGATTAATTGTCTTGACGTGATTTCTGCTAAAAAACTCTATGACTGTGCAGAAAATCCGTTAATTATCGATGTGCGTGAGGCAAAAAATGCTGAAAAATCTAAACTCAAGGATTCAATCAATATTTCTCGCGGGCTAATCGAAATGAAAATTGCCAAACATTGTCCTGATTCTGGAACCTTAATGTTGACCCACTGTGGTGGTGGTGGTCGCGCATCATTAGCCGCTTTAACTTTGCAACAGATGGGCTATACCAATGTCCATGCTATTACTGCAACGTTTGATGAAATAAAGAATACTTTTGGTTAATCTTGTCGTATACTAGCATAAAAAAATCATTGTAATTACGATGTAATTACTATTTGTTACAAAAATACAATATCTAATATCGCAATGAAAGGCAACTTAACCCACCATCTAATTTTTGGAACTCTGACACATCAGTCTCTAACACTGTATAGCCTGCATTTCTAATTTTTTCTTTTGTTATCGGATAACCCAAGGGAATTATTACAAACTCATTGACCCAAATACAATTAGCTGCATAACTTTCACTTTCAGGAATCTCAATAGAGTTGTATTGGTCAAATCTTGAATCATTTATAAATTCTCCACAAACAATTAAATTATTGTTCTCTAAAAATGACAAGCCAGTTTTAAGATGCAGCATTTTATTTAAAGAAATAGTTGATCCGCTCATCCCATATTTATTTAGAATCTCTATAATTTGTTTTGCGCCCTCTAGATTGGTACGATTTGATAGACCAATATAGTAATGATTTCCAACCATCATAACATCGCCACCCTCTAAAGTGCCAGGCGCCTCTATTACTTTAACATTATTAAATCTATTTCGTAGCACTGACTCAATTTCTTTAACTTCACCTCTTCGAGAATAAGCGCCTGGGCGCGTTATAATTGCACAACTTGGGGTTATCAATGCAACATCCTCTAGAAAAGTAGAGTCGGGATACTCTTCACACGGCTCCAATACAGTTACATCTAAACCGCACATCTTTAAGCTATCAATGTATGACTGATGCTGAATGATTGCCTGTTCATAATTTGGTGCCCCAAGTGCCTTTGATTCAGTTAAACCTTCAACAATACTCTTTGCTGGAGTCCTAACAATTGCACTGGTAAACATACATAGCTCCTCAATTAGTCTCTACCACTCTATAAATAGCCTCAAGTCCTTTTTTCAGGGTTTTTTCGTCTTTTGCGTAGTTTATTCTTATGCATTGATGTTGATGATCCCAGTCATTGTCCAATCCAATAAAAAAATCATAGCCAGGTATTATATATATACCTTCAGATTTAAGATCTTTGTAGAGTTGTTTGGATGTTATTGTTAAATTTGGAAACCAAAGCCACATAAAAAATGCACCTTCAATCTTATGAAGATACACATCTGTATCACCAAGAATCGTATTAAAAAGCCTAACTGCAGTTTCTGCTTTTTCTTTGTAGTAAGGGGTTATAACTTCATGACATAGACGCAACAATTCTTGATCTTTAATCATTCTTGTAAGTAAGCTAGGTCCAACACTACTTGGTGCTAAAACCATAATTCCACTAATTCTACTTAAGGCTTCAATTATTGCGTGCTTAGCTATGACAATTCCGGTTCTAAGTCCTGGAAGGCCAAGTTTTGATAGCGACATACACAAAACTGTATTGTCATTCCAAGTTAGTTCTGTCTGGGTATAAATAGCTCCCGGAAAAGGCTGGCCATAGGCATTATCAATAATTAATGGCACTCCATACTCTTGAGCAATTAAATCTAATTGATTGAGTTCAACATCAGTAATAACGTTGCCAGTAGGATTTGTCGGCCGTGAGATACAAATTGCACCTATATTGCTAGATTTCAATACTGCAATTAACTCTTCAAAATTAATTTGGTATTTGAATTGTTTATCATCCAACATTTTAATTTGGGGTTTTATCGATACAAACATGTCATCTGAGAGGCCTTGGTCAGCATAACCGATATATTCAGGAACAATTGGTAACAGAATTTTTTTATGAGAGCCATCTGACATTTCTCCTGCATACAAATTAAAGAGGCTAAAAAAACTACTTTGAGAGCCGTTTGTAATAGCTATATTGTTTTCATCCAAATTCCAGTCATAATGGTCGTTAAGCATCGATACCAAGACACCAATGAACTCCTCGCTACCTTGAGGTCCATCATAAAATCCAATCATTTGATCGATACCAGAGTCAGCAATAAGTTTTTGTAATTCATCTACAAATTTATCATGTGCAGCTGAAATAATTGCCGGGTTACCGCCTCCTAGCATTACTATATCAGGGTCTTTACTATGATTAGCTTTTCCAAGATCAGCCATCAAATTAGTGATACCGCTTTCTCGAGAAAACCTTTTGCCAAACTTTGAGTAGTCTGTGTTAGTCATTTTTCCTAATATCGAAAAATTTTATTGGAGGATATGTTGAGCGAGTTGAATCCAGTAGCTAGCCCCGATCGGAAGTATTTCATCATTGAAATCATATTGAGTGTTATGCAACATACATCCACCTTTAGGGCTATCTTCAGGAACTAAACCGTTACCAATCCAGATGTAGGCTCCTTCTAGCGCATTAAGTAAAAAGGCAAAATCTTCTGAACCCATAGTTGGTTGTTCGTCCCTAAGAACGTTATTACCACCAACCACCATTGCAGCGGCAGTCGCACAAATTTCTGCATGCTTTGGTGTATTGATTGTTGCTGGGTAGTTTGGGACCGATTCAAATGTTGCTTCTGCTCCCATTGAATGACTAATACCTTCAACGATGTTCTTTATTTTACCTTTCACCTCATCACCCACTTCTTTAATAAAATATCTTAAAGAGCCAGTTAACTGCATTTCGTCAGGAACTACGTTAGAAGCAAACCCAGCATTAACCATTGTTATACTAACAACTGCAGAATTAAGTGGCGCTACATTTCTAGCAACAACGCTTTGAAGGGCGCTAATAATTTGTGCACCAGCAACGACTGGATCTACACATTGTTCAGGCATTGCAGCATGCCCACCTTTTCCCTTGATATTTATTAATAGTGTTTCATTGGCAGCCATGACGGCTTTATTGTGCACAGCAAATTGTCCCTCAGCTATACCAGGAAAATTATGCATCCCATATACTGCTTGACAGGGGAACTTATCAAATATTCCCTCTTCAACCATCACGCGACCGCCTCCACCGCCCTCTTCAGCAGGCTGAAAAATAAAATGAACAGTCCCCGAAAAGTCGTTGTTCTCATTAAGATAAATTGCAGCCCCAAGAAGCATTGTGGAGTGTCCATCATGGCCACATGCATGCATCTTTCCATCATGGACAGACTTATAACTAAAATCATTAAGTTCTTGAATTGGAAGTGCATCCATATCCGCACGAAGACCGATAGCGCACCCCTCTTTTTGACCATGAACTGTAGCGACAATACCTGTAACTGCTAGCCCCCGATGAATCTCGATGTCGTGGGACTGGAGTATTGATGCAATATAATCGCTCGTCATTTTTTCATTAAAACTAAGCTCAGGGTGCTTGTGGAGATGATGCCTCCAAGTCACCATTTGCTGATGTAATTCTGAATTTTTTTCAATTATTGTCATAGTTTTTTTGTTTAATAAGTATGGATATTAAACCCTATTCAGAAATCTTGTATATCAATAAACAGGTGTAACATTTGCACTAAGATTTCAAACATTCATTGGCTGAATCGAATGGGGATTCATTTATCACAACTGCCTTATACTTCTCTCCTAATATTTCAATATCAAGCTTTGTGCCAATTTTGGTTAAATCTAGTCTGACTATTCCAAGTGCAAGTGATTTTTCACAACGCCAGCCATACCCTCCTGAGGTAGCACGACCAACAATTTCTCCATTCTGATAAATTGCCTCTGAGCCTCGTGCATCGGCGTCTTTAATGCCTAAAACTTCCAAAGTCACAAAACCATTATCGAAACCTCTGCTCTTCCATTCCAATAAGGAAGATTTTCCAATAAAGTCTGCCTGCTTATCAAGTCTAACAAAGCGATCGAGACCTGATTCAAAGGCAGAATACTCGATTGACATTTCCCGAGGAATTAATCGATAGGATTTTTCTAAACGCATACTGTCCATTGCGCGGATACCAAAAGGTTTAATCTCGAATTCCTCCCCAGCCTTCATAACTTGGTCAAAGATGTAGTTCTGCATCTCAATTGGGTGATGCAATTCCCATCCCAGTTCACCAACAAAATTTACTCTGAGAGCATCAGCAGTAGCATAACCTACGTTAATTTTTTTGCCTGTCAGCCATTTAAAGTTATCGTTAGATAAATTGGTATCTGTTAACTTTTGTAGTACATCTCTTGATTTTGGACCAGCTAGAACCAAGACTCCAGTCTGAGTGGTAACGCGCTGAACATCGACACTACCATCTTCCGGTTTTAACTTAAATAGATAATCGTGATCATGGGATTCAAATGCACCTGCAGAAACTAAGTAGTATGTTTGAGGGGCTGTTTTATAAACTGTGAACTCTGCACGAACACCACCATTAAGTGACAACATATGAACTAAATTGATACGGCCAATGTTTTTTGGGATTTTATTAGCAAATAATGACTCTAACCAAGATTCAGCTCCAGGACCTTTAACTACGCACTTTGCAAACGCAGACATATCTAATAAACCAACTTTTTTATTAACATGCTTACATTCATTACCCACATGCTCAAAATAGTTTGAACGGCGGAAAGAGTTCTTCTCAACAATACGTCCATCGTCTAACGGACTGGAATGATTTTTATTAAGCAGTACGTTTGAAGGATCTTCCTGATTTATATCTTCAACACTAAGCGAATAATCAGAGCTTGGCATAAACCAGTTTGGACGCTCCCAACCATAAACGGAGCCGAAGACAGCGCCCAATGACTTCATTCGGTCATAACAAGGAGCTGTTTTTAATGGTCTTGCCGCTCCACGTTCTTCATCTGGGAAGTGTGTAGTAAAAACATTTGAATATGCTTCCTCATTTTTCTCTCGCAGATAACCACGAGTCGCGTAAGGACCAAACCTGCGAGGGTCAACCCCCATCATATCTACCGTCGGTTCACCATCAATCATCCACTCTGCGAGTTGCCAACCGGCACCGCCTGCTGCGGTGATGCCAAAACTATGCCCCTCGTTTAACCAAAAATTCTTTAGTCCAGGGGCTGGGCCAATTATTGGATTTCCATCCGGTGTATATGCAATAGCGCCGTTATAAACATCTTTTACTCCTACCTCACCAAAAGCTGGCACACGATGCATACAACATTCAATGTGCGGCATTAGTCGATCAAGGTCACTATTAAATAACTCGTACTGGCAATCATCGTTTGGTCCATCTATATAGCAAACTGGTGCTCCTTTTTCATAGGGACCTAAAATCATTCCGCCTGCCTCTTCACGCAAATAATAACCGGCATCAGATTCTCGTAATACGCCCATTTCTGGAAGCCCCTGTTTTTTTCTCTCCATAATTTCTGGATGAGGCTCGGTAACAATAAATTGATGCTGTACCGGAATGACTGGGATATCCAGACCAACCATTTCACCTGTTTTTCTTGCAAAATTACCGGTACAAGAAACGACATGTTCGCAGGCAATATCACCTTTGTCAGTTTTTACAATCCAACTATGATCTTTCTGTTGCTCTAGAGCAACTACTTTAGTGTGCTCGTAAATCTCAGCTCCACGATTTCTTGCGCCTTTACATAATGCCTGAGTTAAATCAGCAGGCTGTATATACCCATCATCAGGATGTTGGATTGCACCAACCAAACCTTCTGTATTGCATAGTGGCCATATTTCTTTAACTTCATCGGGTGTTAAAAACTTAACATTAACACCAACCGTACTGCCTACACCTGAATAGTACTTATATTCGTCCATACGATCTTGGCAATTAGCTAAACGTATATTGGAAACCACACTAAAACCAACATTCATTCCAGTTTCTTGTTCTAATTCATGATAAAAATCAACAGAATATTGATGTAGTTTGCCTACTGAGTAACTCATATTAAATAGCGGCAACAAGCCTGCGGCATGCCACGTTGAACCTGAAGTCAAATCTTTTCTTTCAACCAGTACAACATCCGTCCAGCCTTTTTTAGCTAAATGATAAAGCGTGCCAGCTCCAACTACACCGCCGCCAATAACTACAACTTGAGCTTTATCTTTCATTACATCCTCCAAATCACACTAACCGAAATAAAGTCGGCATTATATACCCAAAATTAACTAAAAACTATTTACTTAAATGCACTAGTTTATGAGCATTTTTCTCCCAATTTATTCCGTCAAATTCTTCAATTATAATTTCTTTTGGCTTAGGCTTAAGACAGTAAGGATTAACACTAATACCATCCGGGTTAGACCTTGGAATATAAAAAGATTTAACACCACAGGTTGTACAAAATAAGTGTTTAGCCTCACCACTATCAAAAGTATAGCTCGTCAAATTATCCTTGCCTTTAAAGAGTTTGAACTTTGATTTAGGAACAATCAAATGCAAATTGCCTGACTTACTACAGATACTGCAATTACAAGACACAACTATAATATTTTCACTGGCCTCTACTTCAAATTCCACTGCGCCACAGTGACAGCCTCCCTTATAAAACATATCTTAATAGTAAACTAACTAAAGGAGTAATCTTATACTATTATGATAAATAATATATAGATATAAATTGACAAATAATTATTCTTTTACGACAATTCAATCTCTTATTCGATGGTAGAATTTTGGTCTTCTATTGATGATTAGTGCATTGTAATAATGAAGCTAATAGTAATTAAGTGGCGCGATATTCCTACGCAAGTGATGATAAAGAAAAGCCGTAGAGAGGTAGAAAAAGTTCAATTAGATAGGCGTTTTATGGAGGCAGTTGATTCTGCGGCAACTATTGCAGGTGCAAGTGATAGTGAGACTTACCTTAATGAGTGGAATAATGAGGTAATAGAAATACCTGATGGAAATATTAAAGAGCTGGTCGTCAGTAAAGTAGCAGAACTTGACTCAGAATTTACCCTTAATGTGCTTTTAGACTACGTTAGTAATGGAGGCTATAAACCTTAAACCAATAATCTCTATATTGATTTTTTATACAAATCTACTAAGTATATTTAGCGTGTAGAAAATTTAGTGTTTCCTTAACTCTTGGCTCTTTCAGTAGATAACTGATGATATTCTTTGATGACTGTAGTAACTCAGCATAATCAAGCTTACTTGCTTCAGGGGCTTTAGAATTAAACACTACGGAAACAGTCGCCCAGTTTCTGCTCAACTTATAAAAACCAAGATTTCCTTCAAGTTGAGAAAGCTTTCCACTCAAGTAAACATCGTCCTTAAGTAATAATCTTTTTGAATCAATATTGACCACTCCATCAACACGACTTTCAGCGTCATGGTCATATTCACACTCGACTAAAACCAGACTTTCGCGATGAGCAATAGCAACACGCTCCTTATCTAAAGATTTATCGTGGTAAATCACTGTTCCCGGTAAATCGCTAAAAGTATTTCTTGCGACAATAGGCGTTTTAGTTTTTAAAGAAGCTTTAATTGCTCGAGGATGAATTACTCTCGAACCTTCATCAGCCATGTCCAACATCTGATCAACACTAATTGAAGCCAGATATCTTGATCCCGAAACCAGCCTTGGATCACAATTTGCAATACCATCTACATCCGAAAATATTTCTACTTTCTCTGCATCTAAGGCGGCAGCTAAAGCTACCGCAGAGGTATCACTACCACCTCGACCCAGTGTACGAATGTCTCCTTTATCATTGACTCCTTGAAAACCTGCTACAACAGTGATGTAGCCCTCATCAAGTGCTTCTATGATTCGCTCTGGATTGATCTCGAGTATTTCTGCATTGCCGGCATTATCATCAGTCAGAATACCTGCTTGTCGCCCATTAAAAGAGATTGCTGGCAAACCATTTTGAGTCAAAAGGTGAGTGAAGAAGGCGGAACTTATACTCTCACCAACACTCATCACAAGGTCTAGTTCTCTTGGACAAATATTAGGGCCAACTTCTTTCAGTAAGTTAACAAGCGTATCAGTGGAATAAGGTTCACCTTTGCGGCCCATAGCTGAAACCACAACAACGATTCTTTCCCCAGCCTCAGCATACTTCTTGACATGACCTAAGGCATTTTCACGACAACTCTCATCCCTGAGACTTGTGCCGCCAAACTTCATCACAATGGGCGCTATACTCTTTGCCATCTCTAAACCAAATAAAAGGGTGCATTATATCCTGCCAAACTAAGCATAGCAAATATATAAGTCCAGTCACAGCCTGTTATAACAAGTAATTCGTCATTGCTTGAAAAGAATGATTTAGATATTAAACGTTTGTTTTACTCCGTCAAGAATCATGTCGACAGAAACTAGCATAAGCAAAATTCCCATTAAACGTTCAATTGCCAGTAGAGCTCTCACTCCGAGCCTACGCCCTAATGTTTCTGAAGAAACTAAAATAATTCCCGCAACAAGCCAAGCCACAACAAGTGCAATCATCCATTCTAGCCAGCGACTTGGTTCCTGAGCCATCAATAGTATTACTGCGGCGATTGCAGAGGGGCCCGCAAGTAGTGGAACCGCCAACGGAACAACAAGGGGCTCCATATTATCGGAATGATCAAATAGATTTCTGCGCCCTGGAAAAATCATTTTAATTGCAATTATAAACAGCATAATGCCGCCAGCAATACCTAAAGAAGATTGAGCTATTTGTAATAATTGCAGAATATATTTCCCAGTAAACATAAAAAATAGCAAAACTAACAAGGCTATTAGTAATTCTCTGATAATAATTTTTCTTCTTCTTTCAATCGGGACATTTTTTAGAGTGCTTAAAAATAGCGGCACATTCCCAATCGGATCCATAATTAAAAACAATAAGAAAATTGCTGAAAAAACAGTCATTTAAAACTCCTAAAAACAAAAAAATACTCACACTGTGAGTAAAAGTGGGCTAATTTTATACTAATATTACAATGTCAGACTAAACTCTTTTTTTTAAGTTTTACTGATATTTAAGGACAATCATTTCGACCCAAAAAGAAAATTAGACCATTGTGCCAAAAAAAGAAGAAACTTTATTGCAATTAATAAAACCTAGTGCGATAATGAAACTATCTGTTGTGCTCGTGCTTTGATTTATTTACCTGAGCCGATTAATTACATGACAGGAGATGAGATTGGTTGCTATTGTGTATGCCCACCTATTAGTGGGAAACCTACGGCAAACATCGAACTTCCACCTTGAGCTAAGTGCTTCAGGACCATTTCAACACGGCACAACGGACCCTTCTATTGGTTTATCTCTATTAATTTGTATACAGGTAGTTTTTCCATCAATTGTACTGCTAAAATTAATCAATTTTTTTTATTATTGTTTTGAATGAAAGAGTTACGCCGTCAACTACGGGAACGCCGAAAATCAATTAGTAACCATAGTCGGAAGCTAAAAGGAAAAAATATCCTTCATCAATGTCAGAAGTATGCCCTCTTTAGGAATGCTAAACATGTAGCTATATTTACACCAAACGATGGGGAAGTAGAAACTGAAAATATAATTAATTTTCTCAATAATCAAGGATATAGTGTTTATTTGCCAATACTGGCAGGAGAAAAATTAAGGTTTGCTAAGATTGGAAAATATTTTAGAAAAAATCATTTTGGTATTAATGAGCCTATATATACTCCTCTTTTGGGCGCCCATAAAATAGATATTATTTTAATGCCATTAGTTGGCTTTGATAAATATAAAAACCGCCTAGGCATGGGAGGTGGCTTCTATGACAAAACACTAAAATTTCAAAAAAAGCGAAATAATTTCAGAGTACCAAAACTTTTTGGTTTAGCTTTTGATTGTCAAGAGGTCGATAAACTCGAGGCCAAGTCTTGGGATATTCCTGTTGACGGCATTATTACACCAACAAGGTATTTACGTTAATAATTTGATATAAAGTCTATATATACGACATTGCCCGAGTAATTCTTTTTAATTCATCCTCTGAAATGATAAAAGGCGGCATTGTGTAGAGTAGTGTTCCATAAGGTCGTAGCCAAACTCCTTCTCCAATAAGTCTTTCCTGTGTAGAGCGCATGTCCAGCGGTTGTTTAAATTCAATGACACCAATAGCGCCAATTACTCGGACATCGGAAATAGTTTTTTTAGACTTAAGAGGTAATAGTTCTTTCTTGAGAATTTTCTCTATTTCAATTACTTTTGTCTGCCAATCTGAACTTAAAAGTAAATCTATACTAGCATTCGCAACTGAACTTGATAAAGGATTACCCATGAAGGTGGGTCCGTGCATCAGTACACCAACAGTTTCTGCTACCTCAGCCGTTGTAAGTGCTGCTGACATAGTCATATATCCGCCTGTCAATGATTTACCTAAACATAATATGTCTGGTGAAACATCTGCATGTTCACAGCCAAAAAGTTTTCCTGTTCGGCCAAAGCCTGTGGCAATTTCATCGACAATTAATAACACATTATAATTGTCACAAAGCTTTTTCGCTCCCTTAAGATATTCAGGTTCATAAATATTCATACCGCCAGCGCCTTGAACTATTGGCTCTAGAATCATTGCGGCTATTCTTTGATGATTTTTCTTCAATATTTTCTCAAGGTCAAGTAAAGCTTCTGATGTATTCCCAATCGTTGGCCTATGCGCAAAAAAATGTTGAGGTAGAACATCAGAGAATAGGTGATGCATGCCATTTTCAGGGTCACAGACGGCCATTGCACCAAATGTATCCCCATGGTAACCGCCCATAGGTGTGACAAATCTTGTTTTATCTCTCAATCCCTTGTTGTACCAATATTGAAGAGCCATCTTTAGAGAGACTTCTACAGAAACAGAACCTGAATCTGCTAAAAAAACTTTATCTAGATTTGATGGCGTTATTTCAATCAGCTTTTTGCAAATTTCAATGGCAGGCTGATTTGTCAAGCCACCAAACATTACATGTGAAACACGGTCAATTTGATCTTTCATTGACTGATTAAGAGCTGGGTTGTTGTGGCCATGTATCACAGACCACCATGAGCTCATGCCGTCAATAACTCGTCTATTATCGTTTAAATTAAGATAAACGCCGTCAGCTGACTCTACGAGATATGTAGGAACATCATTTGGGATCTTGGCATAAGGATGCCAAACATGTTGGTTATCAAAATTCACTATAAATATTTACCTAGCTCGGTCATTGAATCTATCACTAGGTCTGGTTTTTCATCAGCAATATTATTACCATGATTGTACCCGTATGACATGCATATAATGTCAAAACCGGCAGATCTAGAAGCTTTCACATCACTTACTGAGTCCCCAATCATCAAACATTCTTCGGGCCTAACTCCAAAATATTCAGCTCCATATAATAATGGCATAGGATCCGGCTTTTTCTTTGTCAAAGTATCACCTGATATAACAATCTTAAAGTAATCAAAAATCCCAAGCTGCTTAAGCAATGGGTGAGTAAATTGTGTCGCTTTATTTGTTACACATCCTAAATAATAACCTTGCAAGCTTAAATAATCCAAACCTTCTCTTACGCCCTCATAAAGACAAGTTCTCTTTGCAGTATTTTCTGCATAATAATTTAAAAAAATAGGATAAGCCTTGTTAAATAATTCTTTGTTTAGTTGTCCCTCAAGTTCACCGGTAATTGCCCGTTCAACTAGTTTAGACACACCATTGCCGACCCAATGACGAACTTTGTCTTCACCTCTTTTTTCCATGCCAAGTTCTACCATCATCCCATCAACGCAGTATGCGAGATCTGGAACACTGTCAACTAGCGTACCGTCAACATCAATCATAATTAAATTGGGATGAAATTTTTTCATGCTACCTGTTCTTAATTTATGTAGAATTAAAACTTTATATTAGTGATTAATCGGCTGAGATATTTTATATGCAAAACAAAACGGTGATTGGATTTATTGGCGCTGGCAATATGGGTTACGCTCTAATT
>Ga0208640_1000446_pt1 | contig 17648 bp, 20 predicted proteins | sample ETNtaG_23_FD_185774 | JGI IMG/M metagenome (GOLD analysis project Ga0208640, IMG submission 185774) | Marine microbial and viral communities from oxygen minimum zone, Eastern Pacific Ocean - ETNP201310SV72 (SPAdes) (version 2) | ecosystem: Environmental > Aquatic > Marine > Oceanic ... | reverse complement strand
ACGTGAAACTCGAATTAATCTATTGAATGTATCTATCTGGATGGTTTTATCCATCTATATCCTTTTTATCTTTTTTGATCCCTTTTTCACGTGTGAAAGCAAAATATAAGCAGCTGCAGGAGTAATTCCATCTATTCTGAGCGCCTGACCTAAAGTTTTTGGTCTTATAAGCCTAAATTTGCTCTTTACCTCATTAGATAATCCACTTAATTTCGAATAATCAATATCTTTAGGTATTATTAGGCTTTCATCTTTTCTAAATGCGATAATGTCTGCTTCCTGCTTTTCCAGATAGCCTGAGTAATGAGCACTTATTTCGATTTGTTCCTCTTCATCTTTCGATGCTTTGGGTATTTTGTTCCAAATCAATCTTAACTTATTAAATGTTACTCCTTTTCTAGATAAAATTTCAAAGGCTGATCTTTTAACCCCGTCTTTTGCTATCTTGATATTAAATTTTTCAGCTTTATTTGGAGATATTTTGAGGCTTTTTAAACTATTGTTTAACTCATTGATTTTATTAACTTTTTTAGTATATGCTTGAGCTCTTTGAGCTTGGATTAGTCCAATATTAATTCCTAATTGAGTTAATCTTGTATCGGCATTGTCTGCTCTTAAACTTAATCTGTATTCAGCGCGAGATGTAAACATACGATACGGTTCAGCAACACCTTTTGTAACTAAATCATCTATCATAACTCCGATATAAGCTTGAGCACGATCTAAAACTAATGGTTCTTGTCTTTTAATTGCTAACGCAGCATTAATTCCTGCTATAAGTCCTTGGGCCGCCGCTTCTTCATAACCTGTTGTTCCATTAATTTGACCCGCAAGGTAAAGTGATTTTATTTTTTTAGTTTCTAAAGTGAAATTAAGCTCTCGTGGATCAACATAATCATACTCAATAGCATATCCTGGTCTTATTATACGAGTTCGCTCTAATCCATTGATTTTACTCAATATTTCTGCCTGCACATCAGCTGGTAAAGAGGTAGAAATGCCATTTGGGTAAACAGTTTTGTCATTTAATCCTTCTGGTTCCAAAAAAATTTGATGTCTTATCTTGTCGCAAAATTTTACAATTTTATCTTCGATAGACGGACAGTATCTTGGTCCAACCCCCTTTATGATTCCAGAGTACATTGCGCTTTTTTTTAAATTCTTTTTTATAATCTCATGAACTTTTTTATTTGTATAAGTAACACTACAAGAAATTTGTTTGTTGTAAGTTTTTTTTGTTAAAAAGGAAAAATATTCTGGATTAACATCTGCATCTTGTTTTTCTAAATCATTATAGTTAATTGTTGTACCATCTAGTCGAGGAGGTGTTCCAGTTTTTAGTCTTCCTAATTTTATTTTAAATTTTTCTAACTGTTCACTTAAACCTGTAGATGGTTTTTCATTATGACGACCTGCTGGAGTTCTTTCATCGCCGATATGAATTAAACCATTTAGAAAAGTTCCTGTCGTTAAGATCATTTTTTTGCAATTTATTTTCTTTCCTGACTTTGTATGAAAGCCAATGACCTGATTTTTATCGAAAATGAACTCAATTACAGGGTCTGAAAAAACACTTAAATTACAATAACTTAAGAGCATTTTTTGCATATATTTTTTGTATAAAGCGCGGTCTGACTGAGTTCTGGGTCCACGCACAGCAGGACCTCTGCTTCTATTTAATAATCTGAATTGAATTCCTGATTTGTCAGTTACGATACCCATGACGCCGCCGAACGCGTCTATCTCTTTTACAAGATGTCCTTTTCCTAGACCTCCAATAGCTGGATTACACGACATTTCTCCAATCGTTTTTATTTTATGCGTGAACAAACCAGTGTTCACTCCCATTCGAGCTGAGGCTGCTGCAGCTTCACATCCTGCGTGACCTCCACCAATCACGACTACATCAAATGACAAATCATTTTTCATGATTCAAATTTATAGATGATCTTTGGATTTACAAGCTGATTACTAGTTTATTTGCCAATACAAAAATCGTTGAAAATACTACCTAATAACTCTTCGACATCGATTTTTCCGACAATCATACCTAGATGCCTAGTGGCTAATCTTAAATCTTCAGCAGCCTTATCAAAGTCTTGGGCGGAATTCTTTTTTTGAAATTTCTCTAAATGCTGAACACAGTTTATTAAATTTTGTCTGTGTCTTTCTCTAGTAATTAAAATATCTTCGGTAGTTGTAAATTTATTTTTTAACCTACTTTTTATTTTTAAAATTAATTTATTTAAATTTAAATCTTTTTTAATGGAAATTAAAACATGTTTGTACTTTTTAAACTTACTATTTAACTTACCCTTGATTAAATCTGATTTGTTGACTACTAAAATTGCATTTTTTGTTAGTAAACTCTTTAAAACACTTGTAAAATCAACGTTTTTTGCAGATACGATCACGAGCTTTAAATCAGCATCTTCAGCTCGATTCAGGGCAAATTTAATTCCTTTTTTTTCAATTTCATTTTTGGAATTTCTTATTCCGGCTGTGTCAGAAACAATTACAGGATATCCATCTAGATTTAGATGAGTTTCTATTACATCCCTTGTCGTTCCAGCAATCTCTGAAACAATAGCCACATCTCTTTTTGAAAGATAATTTAATAAACTAGATTTACCAGAATTAGTAGGACCTACGATTGCAATCTTGAAACCTTCTCTAATTCTTTCTCCAACTCTATCATCTTTTAGAGTTTTTTGAATTTCCGTTAATATATTGTGAGATGTTTTCCGTATTTCTTTGATAATATTATTTGGTAAATCCTCATCAGGAAAATCAATTTTTGCTTCGATATGAGATAAAATTTTTAAAAGTTTCTCTCTCCAAGAATTGAACTTATGCGAAGATTGACCACCCATAATTTGAAGAGCCTGTTTTCTTTGAATTTCTGTTTCTGACGAAACGAGATCGGCTATACTTTCTGCTTTTAATAAATTTATCTTTCCATTTTGAAATGCTCTTTTTGTGAACTCTCCAGGTTCAGCTAGGCGGCAATTTTTTATTTTTGAAATGGAAGAGTGCATAGCATTTATTACTGCCCTGCTACCATGGACGTGAAATTCTGCTAAATCCTCGCCTGTGTAGCTATTTGGAGCCGGAAACCATATGATTACACCTTCGTCAATCAGCTCTTTTCCTCCATTTTTATTGAACTTTCTAAGGGTAGCGACTCTTGCAGATGGCAATTTTGAACCAGTTAATTTTTTAACTACTTCAGCTGTATTTTTACCCGAAACTCTTATTACGGCTATTCCGGATATTCCTGGACCGGAAGATAATGCATAAATTGTCATTTTTAATTAAACCAAGAATATTTTTTACCATATTGATTTAAAAATTTCTTATAAGGCAAATATCTTTCTAGCGAATGTTTATATATAGCACTTCTGATTTGAATATTACTTGCAGTTTTTGAGATTAAGTCTTTTCTTTTGTAAAATTCTAAACACTTTTTACTCCATGGTAATCCACAAAATTTCATTAGTTTTTTAGATTCTTTTTCAGGATTATTAACTAATTTTTCAAATTGTAATTCATACACAAAATTAGGATTTATTTCGTTGAAATTTCTAGTAATTTGCAAATAATTATCAAAATATTTAAAAATATTATTTAAATCATGTGCCCATGCTAACTCTGTTAACTGATTTCGAAAAATTGACACGATCGAAGAAAGTGCATCTCTTTTGCAATTTATTATTTTTGCATTTGGGTAAATTTCTTTGATGAATTTTAAAAAGAAAAAATTATTTAATGACTTATCAGTAAAAATGTTGCTAAATTTGTCTGAGATTAACCCCCTTTTTTTATACTTGTTAAATAGTTCATTTCTGATTTCACTAACTTTGCCCAAATTTAACGATTTTTTTTCCATAATTTTCGTAGTTACAAACTCTTCAAGAACTGAAGTTTCTTCTCCCATTGGAATAAACATTTCACCAGATCCAATTATTTTTTCTACTAAAGTAGAACCACATCTTGGGACCCCAATTATAAAAATAGGTTTAATTTCATATTTATTTTTTTCTCCTAATTTTTCTACTTCAATTCCATTTGCTATTTGAAGCATATCATCAAAATTATATTTGACTAATGTTTCAAATTTTGTCTTTCTTGAGTTAAAATAAAATTGATGTCCTTTTATCAAAAAATTTAATTCTTTTTCATAATTTTTCGTTTTTTGCTCATATTTTGATAATAAATAATTACCATGCGCAACATTGTTTTTAGTAGTGTTATTTTTTCTTATGATTTTTTCTATTTTATTTTTTAAGTCAATATCTAAAATATCTTTTTTTAAATCACTCAAATAAAAATAATGTGCCAAATTTTCTGGTTCATATTTAATTGCCATTTCGTGTGATTTGATTGCTTCGTTAAATTTTCCCGTTTCCTTAAATGCCAACGCTAAATTATGATGAGCGCCCGCATGGTTTTTTTTAATTTTAATAGCTTTTTTATAACAACTTATTGCATTTTTAAAATCATTTAATGCTCTAAAAACCAAACCAAGATTATTATGAGCGCCAGCCAAATTATAATTTATGTCAATTGCTTTCTGATAATTGCTTATTGCATTTTCATATTCCTTTAAATCTACACATGTATTACCAAGAATTAAAAAAGGGAGAGCGAAATTTGGTTGAAGTTCAATTGCCTTTTGAAGATAACTTTTTGCCTCTTTTAATTGTTTTAAATCATAACATGTTGCGCCAAGATTATAATATGCATTAGTGTTATTAGGATCGATTTGTATTGCTTTCTTGTAATAACCGATTGCATTTTTTAATTCTCCTAATTGTTTGCATGCGGTACCAAGATTATTTAAAATAATTACATTGTTAGGCTCTATATCAATTGCTTCATTTAATAATTGTTTTGCCTTGATATAATTTTTTTCCTGTGCCGATATGCTTGCTAAAAGTATTTTTGTCTCAAGGTAGTTAGGATTAATACTAAGTATTTTATAACATAAAGTTTCGGCCGTTTTAAGATCTCCTTTTCTATAATTTTGACGAGCAGCTACCAAAGTTTCTTTTAGGGTTGGGTTGTTTTTATTCATTATCATTTAAATATATTTAATTTTTTCTTTTTTTGATATGTTTATATAAAAAATGATAAAACAAATATCAATTAAAACCAGAGTGGATTGGATATCAGTTTTTGAACATAAAGGTAAAATATACAGAATTAAATTTAGAAAACTAAAAAAACAGATAAAAAGCACAATACCTCACAAAATAAAAGGGAATTAAATTCAAAAAAAGTATGGTTTGAGTTAAAAAAAATTAAGATGAGTCAAACAAAAAGTTACGGTGAAATAGCTAAAAAATATAAATTATCCCCACGACATGTTGGAAAAATCTGTAGTTAAAACAAACTTGTGTTGTTAATACCTTGCCATAGAGTAAATACGAACCGATGGTAGTTTGGGTGGTTTTACCTCAGTGGGTAGAATAAAATTAAAAAAAAACTATTAAAATTTGAAAAAAAGTAAAAAAATTATTTTGCTGGTTTATTCATAGAAACAAAAAAATCGGCATTATTTTTTGTATTTCTTAATTTAGAAAGGAGAAACTCAATTGCATCCATTGTACCCATCGAGCTTAATATTTTTCTTAAAACATTCATTTTTAATAAGTCATCATTTTTAAAAAGCAGTTCTTCTCTCCTTGTTCCTGATCTTGTAATATCAATCGCTGGGAAAATTCTTTTATCAGAAATCTTACGATCCAATATTAATTCACTATTTCCGGTTCCTTTAAATTCTTCAAAAATTACTTCGTCCATTCTGCTTCCGGTATCAATTAACGCTGTTGAAATTATTGTAAGTGATCCTCCTTGTTCAATATTTCTCGCAGCACCGAAAAATCTTTTTGGTCTTTGAAGTGCATTAGCATCAACGCCACCTGTTAGTACTTTGCCTGAACTTGGCACAACTGCATTATAAGCTCTACCAAGTCTCGTTATAGAATCTAAAAGAATAACAACGTCTTTTTTATGTTCCGTTAATCTTTTAGCTTTTTCTATTACCATTTCAGCTACTGCCACATGCCGTGAAGCCGGTTCATCAAATGTTGAGCTAATCACTTCACCCTTAACTGATCTTTGCATATCCGTTACCTCTTCAGGACGTTCGTCTATAAGCAAAACCATTAAATAGCATTCTGGATGATTCTGAGCTAGTGAATGAGCTATGTTTTGTAAAATAATTGTTTTTCCTGCTTTTGGTGGAGAAATAATTAAGGATCTTTGACCTTTACCTATGGGGCTTACTAAATCAATTAACCTTGCGGTTAGATCTGGCTTTTTTTCAACTTTAACTTTTTCTACTTCCATCCCAAGCTGCTGATCTGGATAAAGTGGAGTTAAGTTGTCAAAAGCAATTTTATTTTTAGCCTCTTCAGGATTGTCAAAATTTATTTTATCTACTTTCAATAGTGCAAAATATCTTTCTTGAGCTTTAGGGCCTCTGATTTCGCCTTCAACAGAATCTCCGGTTCTTAGTCCAAATTTTCTTATTTGGCTGGGACTAACATAGATATCGTCTGGTCCAGGTAAATAGTTTGATTCAATAGCTCTTAGAAAACCGAAACCATCCTGCAAAACCTCGAGTACTCCACCTCCAGTGATTTGTTCGTTTTTTTGTGCAAGTTTTTTTAATATTGCAAATAAAATCTCTTGCTTTCTTAATGTGCTTGGATTTTCTATTTCCAATTTTTCAGCTTGTGAAATAAGCTCGGCAGGTGACTTCTTTTTTAATTCTTCTAAATTCATGCGTGGATGATTTGTTGTTGAGAAACGTACACTATATATAATATCTTTTTAAAAAATTTCAAGTCTCATAATGGTTTAAAAACCACAACTAATATTATACCTATTAGCAAAATGGTAGGTATTTCGTTAATTATTCTATAAAATCTAGGTGAAAAAGAGTTATTGTTCCTAGCGAATTTCCTTAAACACTGGAATAAAAAGAAATGATAAATAGTTAAAATAACCACAAAAAGTAATTTTAATTGAAGCCAGAGATAATTAAAATTATCTGCGCCAATTGTATGAATTAACAAACCTCCAAAAATCCAAGACACAATCATCGCAGGATTCATAATATAAATAAAAAGCCTCCTTTCCATGACCTTAAAAAGGGATATTAGATCTTCAGATTTATTATTTTGAACTGCCTCGCTATGATAAACAAATATTCTTGGTAAATACAAAAGTCCTGCCATCCAAGAAATCACTGCTATTAGATGAATTGATTTGAATAATAAATAAGTATTCATTTTATCAGCGAGAGTTTACCTGCAACCTTTTCTTTTATTTTTTTTTTAAATTCATCATCAACTGTAAATGAGCATCCATTTTGAGTATGTGTACTCGTTCCGCTTTTATGAAACTCGTTTAGATGATCGACAAATGTTTTCAGATAAATTTTGATAGATTTTCCATTGTCATCTTTTAAAATAGTTTTTTTCATAATTCCAAACAAGGACATTTTACATACTTATTGGGACACATTATTGATGAAACAAAATTCCCTCTTGTTTGTTGTTTTAAAACTAGTTCTGTAAGTCCTTTTATAAAATTTTCTTCTATTCCTAATGCTGGTACCCTTTTATAAAAACTGCAACCATTTTTTTCAGCTAATTCTTTGTATTCTATATCTAATTCTACTAGTGTTTCTGAATGTTCTGAGACAAATGCTATTGGCACTATAACGATGCCTTTTTTTTCTTTAGAATATTGAATAATCATTTCATCTGTGGATGGCCCAATCCATTTTAAGGGACCCACATGGCTCTGATAACTTATTATGTAGTCTAAATTTTCATTTTTTATCTTGAATATTATTTCTTTTACCGTTTCCTCCACTTGCCATTGGTAAGGATCTCCTTTTTTAATTTTATTTTCAGGTAGGCCGTGAGCGGAAAAAATTAATTTAAAATTATTATTTTCAATTGATTTTAGCGTTTTATTAATCAATAAAATATGAGATTCTACAAAATTATTTTCCGTTGGATAACAACATATAGTTTTAGTCTTAATCTGATAGTTTTCTTTTTTACATAAATCGTTCCATTCATTAATAGAGGATCCAGAAGTTGAAGCTGAATATTGAGGATAAAGAGGTAAAAGTATTATCTCTGCTGGATTATATTCTTTAACTTTTTTAATTACATCCGAAGCTCTTGGATGCCAACACCTCATAACTACAAAACATTTATAATTTCCTTTTTTTGATAAATTGTTTTCTAAACTTTTTGCTTGGTTTTGTGTTAATTTGAGAATTGGAGATTTATTTCCAATTTCTTTGTATATATTTTTTGCTATTGGAGCTCTTTTTTTGGAGATTAGTTTTGCCAAGGGATATCTAAAAATTGAAGGAATGCTAATTATTTCTGGATCATTAAATAAATTAAAAAGGAATGGCTCAACACTTTCTAATTTATCGGGTCCTCCTAAATTAAATAGAATAACAGCCTTTTTCATCTTATTTTTTATCTCTAACAATCCGAATAATATATTCTATTGTTTCAGGTTTTGTTTTGGGTAAAACGCCGTGACCTAGATTAAATATATAAGGATAATCTTTGAATATATTAAGATAATTTTCAGTACTTTTTTTTATTTTATCTTTATCTTCTAGTAATATTTTAGGATCTAATCCTCCTTGTATTGGAATTCCGTTTAATTTTTTCTCTATCCATTTTGGATCGACTTCATGGTCTATGCTAATACAATCGGGTTTAACAGTTGCGCAAAAATCAACATAATTTTCACCAATACCTTTTGGAAAACAAATTGCTGGTATTTTTTTAGATTTAATATGTTCAACTATTTTTAAAATTGGAATATAGCAATAGTTAGGAAGTTCTCTTTTAGGCAACAAACCCGCCCATGAATCAAAAATTTGAATTATATTGGCTCCAGCCTCAATTTGTTTATCAATATGTAAACATATAGTTTCTTCAATTTTTTTTAATAACCTATTAATTAAAAATTTATCTTTATTAATTTTATCAAAATCAAAATTATTTTTAGGCGACTCTTTATTCAACATATATAATAACAATGTCCATGGGGCACCAACAAATCCTATTAAATTTTTGTCTTTTAATTTATTTTTTACTTTTTCTATACCTTTATAAACGGGTAGTAATTTTTGGATAAAATCTACCATATTTATATTAATTATATTATTGAGATTTATATTTCCAAGAATAGGTCCAAATCCATTTTTAAATTCTACTTTTTGTCCTAATCCATATGGAATCATTAAAATATCTGAAAAAATTATAGCTGCATCAAGATCAAAACGATTTAAAGGTTGTAGTGTAATATCAGCAACTAAATTAGTATTTAAACAAAGATTTATAAAGTTAGGAGTTTTTTTTCTTATTTCTCTAAATTCTGGCAAATATCTACCAGCCTGTCTCATAAACCATATAGGTGTATAAGAAGTTTTTTTATCTTCGATGCATGCTCTTAATGTATCTTTCATTAATATATTATATAAGTAAGTTATTTGTATTATTAGGCTATGTTAATAACGGTATTAATTAGTTGTGTACAGTTTATCTATAAAATCTGTTATTAATATATATTATAAATTATTGATTTAATTACATATGTTATATTTTTGTTAATTATTATAATAATTTGTTTATATTTTATTAACGTATATAAGTTGCTTAATTTATTGTTAATTTTTCTTAATAAAAATAACTATTTTAAAAATTATAATGAATATTTATTTACTTAATAATTTATTAACAAGTTTATGAACAAGATTTACCAAGTTTATCAAGTATCCGATTCAACTGGAGAAACACTAGATAGAATTTTTTTAGCTATTAAAGCACAATTTTCTAATTTTAATTATAAAACTATTCACTATTCTTTTACGAGAACAGAAAACCAAATAGATAGAATTATTACCAAGTCCAAAACTGAAAAAAATATAATAATCTTATATACAATTGTAAATAAAAACCTTGCAAAATATATAATCCAAGAAACAAAAAAATATAATATTCCTTGTTTTGAAGTTTTGGGGAATTTAATTACTGATTTTTCGAAATTATTGAAACAAGAAGCAAGTCACAAACCTAGCGGTCAACATATTTTGGACGAAGATTATTATAATAGGATAGAGGCGGTTCAATTTACCATGTCTCATGATGATGGAAAAAAAATATCAGATTTAAACAATTCGGATGTGATTTTGGTGGGTGTTAGTAGAACTAGCAAAACACCGACCTCGATTTATCTAGCAAATAGAGGCTATAAAGTTGCAAATATTCCTCTTATTTCCAATAAAGATATACCTACACAACTAATAGAAAGTTCTAAAAAAACCTGTGTTGTTGGTCTTGTTTGTGATGTAGCAAGATTATTTGATGTTAGAAGAAATAGAATTCATTCTATGCACGAAGATAGGCCCAGCGATTATATAGATAAAAAAATAATTTTAAACGAGTTAGAAAATTCAAAAAAATTATTTAAAAAATATAATTGGCCGATTATAGATGTAACGAGAAAATCTGTAGAAGAAACAGCAGCATCTATTATAAAAATATTAGATATATTAAATCTCAAATGATTAACAATATTATTCTTGCATCAAGAAGCGAGGTAAGAAAAAAAATCTTAAATCAAAATGGTATTAATTGTGAAGTAATACCCGCAAATATTAATGAAGAAACAGCGAAAGAGTTTTTACTTAAAGAAAAAGCAACACCAAAAATAATTTCTAAAAATCTTGCAGAGCTAAAAGCTAATAAAGTTAGTAAAAAAAAACTCAATGAATTCGTATTAGGAGCAGATAGTGTTATAGATTTAAATAGCGAACTTATTTCAAAACCCACGAACAGAAAAGAAGCTACTAATATTCTCCAAAAATTAAATGGTAAAAAACATCAACTAATAAGCTCAGTGTGTATTTCTAAAAATGGGTCTATGATATGGAATTCTACTGATGCTTCTACCTTAACAATGAAACAGCTTAATCTAGATGAAATTAAGTCGTATTTAGCAAAGATAAGAAATGAAGAACTATATGCATATGGAGTTTACCAAATAGAAGCTGATGGTAAATCTTTATTTTCAAACATAGAAGGAGATAAAGATACTATTATGGGTCTGCCGATTAAACAAATAAAAGAATATTTAAATACCATTAAATGAAAAAATATTTAGTTATAGGAAACCCGGTTGAACATTCTTTATCACCCAAATTACACAATTATTGGATCAAACAAAATAATTTGAATGCTGTGTATGATAAAAAACAACTCAATGAAGGTGATATTAGAGGAATAATTACTGAAGTTAAAAATGGAAAGATTGATGGAATAAATATAACGGTGCCTTTTAAAAAATCGGTTATTCCTTTTCTTGATCAACTAACTACACTTGCGAAAGAGGCTCAATCAGTTAATACAATTTTTAAAAAAGATAATAAAGTTATTGGGGACAATACTGATATTGGTGGATTTAAGAATGCCTTAAAACATATTAATTATAATGTTAAAGATAAAAAAGTATTTATTTTGGGTGGGGGTGGCGTGGTTCCTTCAATTATAATAGCTTTAAAAAAACTAGGGTCGGCCAAAATTGCTTTAAGTAATAGAACCAAAGAAAAGGCTGAAAATTTAAAAAAAATCTATCCCGATTTAGAAATCATAGATTGGGGGGAAACTCCTGATTTTAATATGATAATTAATGCAACAAGCTTAGGTTTAAAAACTACTGATCAAATAAAATTAAATTATGCTGACATCGGTTCAAACAAATTATTTTATGATATTATTTATAACCCAAGAAAAACAAACTTTCTTATAAAGGCAAAAAAATTTGGCAACCAAGCTGAAAATGGAAAGATGATGTTTATTTATCAGGCTCAATTAGCATTTAAAATTTGGCACAATATTCTGCCAAAAGTATGTAACAAATTATTAGAAAAATGATTAGACTTGCGGTTGTTGGTGACATTGGTTCTGGAAAAAGTTATGTAGCAAAATTATTTGGTTATCCAGTTTTTAATGCTGATGCTGAAGTTGCTAAATTATATAAAAAAAGCAGAAGATGTTATAATAATCTAAAAAAAGCATTACCTAATTACATAAGATCTTTTCCTATTAAAAAAAACAAGCTATCCGAGGCGATTATTGACGATCACAACAATCTTAAAAAAATTAATAAAATTATACATCCGGAAGTTCAATTACATATGAATAATTTTATTAAAAGAAACAAACGTAAGAAGTTTGTTATTTTAGATATTCCTTTATTAATGGAAAATAAAATAAATAGAAAAAATGATGTTTTAATTTTTATAGATGCTAGAAAAAAGGAAATTACCAAACGATTACAAAAAAGACCTAATACTAATTTAAAAATTATAAAAAGAATTAAAAAATTTCAACTTCCTGTAGAATTAAAAAAAAAACGATCAGATTTTATAATAAAAAATAATTTTAGAAATAATTACATTAAAAAAAATGTTAAAAAGGTGATGGAAAAAATTTTATTGAATGCTTGAAGTTATACTTGATACAGAAACGACAGGATTATCAATTGCTGAGAAGCACAGAATAGTGGAAATTGGTTGTGTTGAATTAGATAATCAAATTCCCACTAACAAAATATTTCATGAATATATTAATCCAGAAAGAGCAGTTTCTGAAGAAGCATACAAGATTCATGGGTATTCAGATGAATTTTTGTTGGATAAAAAAACTTTTTCCGAAATATCAGAAGATTTTTTGAATTTTATTAAAGATAAAAAAATAATAATGCATAATGCTTCTTTTGATTTATCTTTTTTAAATCATGAATTAAAATTTATAAATAAAAAAATTATTGATAAAAAAAATGTGATTGACACTTTAGAATTGGCTCGTTCAAAACATCCAGGATCTCAAAACTCACTAGATGCTCTTTGTAAGCGTTTTAATATAGATAATTCAAAAAGAGAAAAACACAGTGCTTTAGTTGACTGTTATTTATTAAAAGAGGTTTATGTTAACCTACTGGATCAAAAAGAACCAAAATTAGATTTGAAAAGTGGTGGAGTTGCTGATTTAAAATTTAGTTATAACACTAGAAAAAACAACAATATGTTAAGAAAAATAGTTAAGCTTAGTGATGATGAATTAAAGCTTCACAAAAAATATCTACAATCACAGCTACCGAAAAATAATTATAATTAACTTTTTTTCTTTTCATTATACATTTTTTCAAAATCAACACGTTTTTCTATATTAATATCCTTTATACCAGCTTGTTTAAATAAATAAATAAAAGTTTCATATAAAGTAGGATAAACTTCTGTAGGAATTTTTATCAAAATAATTTTTTCTAATTCTTCTTTGTTTTTTTCTTCTATAGAAACTAAAGTAGTTAAATTAATTTCAGTTAACATTTTATGTTTAACATTTTGATTGGGGGCAAGTCTTAAAACAGTGCTAATTTCAATTATGTTTTCTTTGTATGGTTTACTTTTGATATCAAAATTTAAATTATAATTTAAAATTTCTTTTTCTAGCATAACATAAGTTTGAGCATTTGGTATTTCGAAAGATATATCTTTTATAAACTTTGATATAATTTTATAACTCATCTAACTATCCTTACCATTGTGCTTTTGTTGGGTTTCATCAATACTTCCTTCGATGATATTTTCATTGTTACTTACTTTTTTATTTTTATAAGCCATAGATAAAATAAAATATTTTCTTGTCACGGGTATTATTAATAATAAACCTATTAAATCAGTTAAAAATCCTGGGATGATAAGTAGCAAAGCCGCAAAGGCCAAAGCCGCCCCCGATATAATTTCATAAATTGGAATCTTTTTTTTTATTAATTGATTAAAACCTGATCTAATCTCACTTAAACCTGCTAGTCTTGCAAAATAAACTCCTGTTACTGCTGTAAAGAAAATTAAGAAAATTGTGTTAAAGGCGCCAATCATACCTCCAACTTTAATCATTAAATAAACTTCTATTAAAGGGATGCAGACTATGAAAAGAATTACAGTGTTCATTTGTTTTTTTGATTGTGTTTGCATACTACATGATTTAGGTATTATAATCAAAAAACACATGAGCAATCAATTTGGTTTCATAGATATAATTTTATTAGCTATGTTTGCGGGTTTCATAATTTTGAGACTTAGAAATATTTTAGGGAGAAAAACAGGCCACCAAAGAAAGCCAACGAGCAGGCATTTCCCTAAAGGGATGGAAATTCTTAAGGATATAGAAAATAACGAAGCTATAAAAACAGGAAACGTTGAAGAAGAAATAAAAGAACAATTTTTAAAAGGTGCAAATATTGCTTATGAACAAATAATTACTTCTTTTACAAAAGGAGATAAAAAATCATTAAAAAATTTGTTGGGAAAAAATTTATTTGATGATTTTTCACAAGTCATAGATGAAAGAAAGAAAAAAGAACTTAAGTGTGAGATTACTTTTATAGGAGTGAAATCCTTAAAAATATTAGAACTTAAAAAAATTGAAAATATTTACAAAATAACTGTAAATTTTGTTAGTGAAATAATAACCTGCGTGAAGGACAAAAATAATCAAATAGTTGAAGGAAATCCGGATATAATAAAAACTGTTAATGACGTTTGGAAATTTTCAAAAAATATGTGGAGCCAAGATCCCACATGGTATTTAGTTGAAACATCAAATAAATAGTGAAAAAGAAGCATTTTGCTACATCCAAAGATAAAAAGGATTGGGTTGAGTTTACGAAACAAATGAGCAATGTCAGTGCTAAGGAATCTGACCTTCCAAAGAAAAATACTGAAATAAATAAAGTCCAAAAACTAGATTTGCATGGCTCTTCATTAATTAAAGCTAATGAAATAGTAAAAAATTTTATAATTAAATCCTTTAACGACGGTTATAAAAAACTTTTGGTTGTGACTGGAAAAGGATTAAGGTCAAAATCTTATGACAATCCTTATCTTTCAGAAAAATTAAGCACATTAAAATATTCTGTGCCAGAATATATTAAAAACGATGAAAATTTAAATAAAAAAATCAGCAGAATATCCCAGGCAGATTTAAAAGACGGAGGAGAGGGAGCTATTTATATTTTTTTAAAAAATAATAAAAAATTTACAGAATAAATTTTGACAGATCGGTATCTCTTGCAAGCTCACCAAGATTTTTTGTAACGTAATTTTTATCAATTATAATTTTTTCACCGCCTCTGTCTGTTGCAGTAAAACTGATTTCGTCTAATACTTTTTCAATTATAGTATAAAGTCTTCTTGCGCCGATATTTTCTATAGTAGAGTTAATCTCTGTTGCTAGTTTTGCTATTGTTTTTATTCCATCTTTTGAAAATTCAAGAGTAACTTTTTCTGTTTTTAAAAGTGCAGTGTATTGTTTAATTAAACTATTATCTGGTTCTTCTAATATTCTCTTAAAATCATCGCTAGTTAAAGCGTTTAATTCTACCCTAATAGGTAATCTTCCCTGAAGTTCAGGTAATAAATCTGATGGTTTTGCAAGTTGAAAAGCTCCAGATGCAATAAATAATATGTGATCAGTTTTTATAGTACCATGTTTTGTGCTAACGGTTGTTCCTTCAATTAATGGAAGTAAATCACGCTGAACACCTTCTCTCGAAACGTCCCCTCCAATACGATCACCTCTTGCTGACACCTTGTCGATTTCATCTAAAAAAACAATTCCATTATTTTCAGTTGAAATTTTTGCAGATTTTATAATTGTATCCTGTTCGATCATTTTATCAGATTCTTCAGCAATTAAGATTTCATGAGATTCTTTTACTGACATTTTTTTCTTTTTACCTTTTTTAATATTTTTGCCCAGCATTTCAGATATGTTTATCATTCCAACATTAGCTCCTGGCATTCCCGGGATTTCAAAACTTGGTAGATTTGGCGTATCGTTTATTTCAATTTCAATTTCATTATTATCAAGATCGCCATTTCTTAATCTTTTTCTAAAACTTTCTCTAGTAGCAACGCTAGCTTTGTTCCCAACAAGCGCATTAAGCACTCTTTCTTCAGCAGCTTGCTGAGCTTTCGTGTATACTTCTTTTCTCATTCTTTCTTTTTCAATAGCTATTGCAATTTCAAGTAAATCTCTAATTATTTGTTCCACGTCTCTACCTACGTAACCAACTTCTGTAAATCTTGTAGCTTCAACTTTTATAAAAGGAGCCTCAGCTAATTTAGAAAGTCTTCTTGATATTTCTGTTTTTCCTACACCTGTAGGACCTATCATAAGAATATTTTTTGGCAACACCTCATCTTTCATATCACCTTCCAGCGCTTGTCTTCTCCACCTATTTCTTAGGGCAATTGCCACAGCTCTCTTTGCTGCTTGTTGACCAATTACATATCGATCTAATTCTGAAACTATTTCTCTTGGAGACAGGGATGAAACTATAGATCTATCATTTTTTTCATCCGAAGATTCAATTTTTTGTAATGGAGTCACATTTGTTTTTTGCTTCATCTAACTAAATTTTTTCTAAGGTTATACTATTATTAGTAAATACACATATTTCAGATGCAACTTGAATTGATTTTTTTGCAATCTCTTCTGCAGACATTTTAGAATCCATTAATACTTTTGCTGCAGCTAAAGCATAATTTCCACCTGATCCTATGCCAATAATTCCTTCTTCAGGTTCAAGGACATCTCCTGTGCCAGAAATTATAAAACTTTTTTCTTTATCGGCTATTGCCATTAGAGCTTCCAATCTTCTTAAATATTTATCTGTTCGCCAATCTTTTGCTAATTCAACAGCAGCTCTTGTAAGATTACCTGCGTGTTTTTCTAACTTGGCCTCTAATCTTTCAAATAAAGTTAAAGCATCAGCAGTTGATCCTGCAAAACCAGCTATGACATTTCTTTTTTCAATTTTACGAACTTTTTTGGCAGTACTCTTAATTACCGTATTGCCGAGACTTACTTGGCCGTCTCCAGCCACAACAACATCTTTGTCTTTTCTGATTAAGACAATTGTAGTTCCATGCCAATTTGAAGCATTATTCATAGCAATATTCTATGTGGAGATTTATTTAACATCTTCAAGTCTAAAAGTTCATTTTATTGATATATTCTCGAATTACTTATATACCCTGTTATTACAGAAGTGCGACATGGCAAGAAAAGCTAAAACAAACAGAAAAACCAAAGAGACTAGTATCAGCGTTGAGGCAAATCTAGATGGTAACGGTTCTTATAAAATAGACACCAAAATAGGTTTTTTAAATCATATGCTGGAGCAATTATCCAAACATTCTTTAGTTGATTTAAAAATTTTGGCAAAAGGTGACACTCATATAGATTTACATCACACTACTGAAGATACTGGGATTGCTGTGGGAGAGTGTATAAAAAAAGCTCTTCGTTTTTCAAAAGGAATAAGAAGATTTGCTCATTCATTAATACCAATGGATGAAACATTAACTAGAGTTGTTGTAGATGTTTCTAACAGACCGCATTTAATTTGGAAAGTTAATTTGAAGGTAGAAAAATTAGGAGAAATGGATACAGAGCTTTTTAAGGAGTGGTTCCAAGCTTTTTCTCAAGCAGCGGGCATCACACTTCATATTGAAAATATATATG
>Ga0208640_1000434_pt1 | contig 17826 bp, 20 predicted proteins | sample ETNtaG_23_FD_185774 | JGI IMG/M metagenome (GOLD analysis project Ga0208640, IMG submission 185774) | Marine microbial and viral communities from oxygen minimum zone, Eastern Pacific Ocean - ETNP201310SV72 (SPAdes) (version 2) | ecosystem: Environmental > Aquatic > Marine > Oceanic ... | reverse complement strand
TAAATCTGTTTTTAGATGGTTTTCATAAGCTGATTTCATATTATTCATCGCTTTTCTCCGATTCATTTAATTTTAAATAATGTTTCCAAATATCCGGACGTCTTTCTTTCGTCCTTTCTTCCTGACGTGCCTTACGCCATTCCTCAATTTTTTTGTGGTGTCCCGAAATGAGTACATCCGGAACTGCCATGCCGTCAATTTCCCTCGGCTGGGTATAATGGGGTGCATCTAAAAGATCCCCCGAAAAGGTATCACTCATTGCTGAATCTATTTTATTCAGTACACCAGGGATAAGTCTGACAATACTGTCAATCAATATCATCCCGGGAATTTCTCCACTGGTAACCACAAAATCGCCGATGGAATATTCATGGGATACATATTTTTCAATTACCCGTTCATCAATACCTTTGTAATGTCCACAAATGACAATAAGCTTTTTCACCGAACTGTTCTCGATCGCCAGTTCATGTGACCAGGTTTGTCCCTGGGGAGATGGATAAACAATCCGAAGACCATCCGTTCCACCCACATTCTCTATGGCAACTTCAATGGCCTTAAACAAAGGCCCTGCCATCATCACCATTCCAGCGCCACCGCCGAATGGTGTATCGTCTGTTTGACGATAATTCCCTTCACCAAAATCTCGCAGGTTTACTAAGTGGAAATCCACTCTCTCCCGCGCCACTGCCTGCCTCAGCATTGAATGCTGTACTACCGCTTCCACCAAATCGGGAGCCGGGGTAATAATGGCTATTTGGTGTTTCAATCCAATAAGCCGTCCATGGGCGTGATGGTAACCAGTCCCATCTCAATATCAACCGCACGAACAATCTCCGGTACCACCGGAATTAATACTTCCTTTTTGCCTCGCTTTATCACGTAAACATCATTTGCAGGAAGGCTAATCATATCCACCAATTCTCCGATAATTTCACCATTATCCGCTACAACCGTCGCACCCAGCAAATCAGCTGATATTAAGTTAATCGGATCGGAATCTTCTACAGAGGCAAATAATAATTGGCCGATCATGGATTCTGCTTCATCGCGATTTTTTGATCCCTCAAACAAGAAACGTCGTTTTTTGTTTAACCCTGTTACCTTCTCGAGCTTTACATCTCTGGCGATGGTTTCATCGAAACCAATAAATAGTGCTTTTTCCGTCACATAATCATCAAATTGACGCACCAAAGGACGCACGCCGACTTCTCCTTTTAATCCAGAAGCTCGGGTAATTTTTGCAATGGCAAAAAGTTTATTACTCATTTTTATCGATGACTTCGAGACTGGCTCGTTTACCACCTTCTTTTGCATTCACTGCAAACAATAACGTACGAATTGCAGAAATATTTCTGCCTCGTTTCCCAATTACTTTTCCATAATCACCATCACCAACAGTGAGTTCAAAAATGAGACTCTGCTCAGATTCGACTGTTTCTACCACAACTTCATCTGGCTTATCTACCAGTTGTTTCACCATTATTTCTATAAACTCTTTCATATCATTCTCCCTTCAATCTGAAGTGCTTATTTATCCTCAGATTTTTCGTCTTTTTCATCATTTTCAACAGCATCCTCTACCACGTCTGAAGTTTCTTCTTCAGCTGGTACTTCTCCGTCCGTTTCTTCGGCTGCCACTTCTTCTTTCTCTTCAGCAGGCGTTTCTTCAGCTTTAATGTCTTCCACTTCCGCTGGTGGGTCTTCTGCTGGCGCTTCTTCACTATCTTCGGATTTTTCAGTTTCCGCTTCAGTTTTCGCTTCAGCTTCTGTTTCAGGTTCTGCTTCTTCAACCGGTGCTTCTACGGCCGTTTCTTCGGCTGCCACTTCTTCTTTCTCTTCAGCAGGCGTTTCTTCAGCTTTAATGTCTTCCACTTCCGCTGGTGCGTCTTCTTTTGCGTCTGCCTCTTCTGTCGCTGCGGCAGCTTCTTCCACTGCAGCTTCTGCAGCTGCAGCTGCTTCAGCTTCCGCCTTTATTTTTTCCTCAGCCTTTTCAGCTTTTTTTGTAACTTTTTCAGCGCGATTTTTTAATGTTTCTTCACGCGTTAAAGCCCATTTTTTCATTTCTTTTTCAATCGTTTTTTCATCTAATCCTTGTTGGGTTAAATGCCAACGATGGGCCAATCCGGATCGTTTCATTAATCCATGGGCCGCTTCTGATGGCTGAGCCCCTTCTTTTAGCCAGTGTAAAAAACGATCTTCCTCAAGTTTATACGATTTATTCGCTTCAATCGGGTTGAACCAACCCAATTCCTCGATAGCAGCGCCATCGCGACGATTCCGTGAATCCATTACCACCACACGGTAAAATGGTCTATTTCGACGTCCAATTCGTTTGAGTCTTATTTTTGTCGCCAATTCATCTTCTCCTTAGTTTAATCCCAACATTTTAGGATTCATGTTTCGGGGTAAATTCATTTTACCCATTTTTTTCATCAATTTTTTCATTTGTTCAAATTGTTTCAAAAGCTGATTCACTTCTTGAACTGACCGACCTGATCCCTTGGCAATCCGTGATCGACGAGATCCGTTAATCATAAGTGGATCTTTCCGCTCTGCCGGCGTCATGGAACTAATTATAGCTTCAGTCCAAGACAATTGGCGATCATCCAGATTCAGACCTTTCATCATTTTTCGATTCATGCCAGGCATCATACCCACAATTTGGTTTAAAGGTCCCATCTTTTTCAGTTGCATAAACTGATCTTTATAATCTTCCAAATCAAATGTGGCATTCTTAAGTTTTTTCTCCAACTTTTTGGCTTCATCTTCATCCACCATCACTTTGGCTTTTTCTACCAAAGATACCACATCACCAAAACCAAGTATTCGATCTACAACTCGATTTGGATCAAATACTTCCAAGCCATCTTGTTTCTCAGATACACCAATAAATTTGATGGGTACACCGGTCACCTCTGTGATACTCACAGCTGCGCCACCCCGTGCATCGCCATCTAATTTAGTAAGAATGGTTCCCGTTAATTTTAGAGCGGCGGAAAACGTTTTTGCTGAATTCACAGCATCCTGTCCTGTCATTCCGTCCACGACAAATAAAACCTCAATCGGATTAACTGCTTCAGCAATTTCCTGAATTTCCGTCATCATTTCACCATCTACATGAAGGCGGCCTGCCGTATCCAATATAACTACATCTACTTTGGAAGCACCTGCTTCTTCTACTGCACTTTGACAAATATCTACTGGATCGCCAGCACCTTGTTCGTACACTGGCACATCCACTGTTTTACCCACTTGAATCAGTTGTTCAATTGCAGCTGGACGATAAACATCCGCTGCAGTTAACAGTACCGATTTCCCCTGCTTTTTTAAGGCGAATGCCAATTTTCCACAGGTGGTGGTTTTACCGGACCCTTGCAATCCTGCCATGAGGATTACAGCCGGCTTCTTAGAACCGAGCTCAAGCGGCGTGGCATCTTTTCCCAAAAGATTTACCAATTCATCATGAATGATCTTAATGAATTGCTCTCCGGGTTTGACCGATTTAAGAACTTTCGTTCCTTCGGCTCGATCCTTCACGCGATTCACAAACGCTTTCGCCACTTTGAAATTCACATCCGCTTCCAAAAGGACTCGACGAATTTCTCGTGACGTCTGCTGAATGTTTGAATCGGTGATCTTTCCTAAACCTCGAAGGTTTCGGAGAATCGATTCGAACCGGTCTGCCAGCTGATTAAACATAAATATTCGGCTCAATAAAAGCTTGGGAAATTAATTGTACTTTCTCTCGCAATCAACAAAGAAAGATGATATTCTATTGCTTAATTTTACCTGTGAATTTTACCATAATAAATGCAACCACCAACCATCTACCGACGATCCGAAATCTCAATGAAGCGGCGCTACCTGCCGTAAGCAGTGTAACCCTGGATAATTTGGAACATTTTTTACGCATTTCAGACTACTTTCGCATTCTAAAATTTGAGGATAATATCACTGGATTTCTGATTGCGTTGATACCCGGCAAACCCTATAACAGTATGAATTATAAATGGTTTGAAAAAGAATATAAGACATTTATGTATGTAGATCGAATTGTGATTGCGCCCCAGTTTCATGGCAATGGGTTTGGTCGAACATTTTATGATGATCTTTCTGACTATTCAATAGACAAAACTAGCAGAATTACATGCGAAGTGAATATTCGACCCATGAATGAGGGATCTATCATATTTCATAAAAAATATGGATTCAAAGAAGTGGGTACACAAAAAACTGAGGACGGAAACAAAGAGGTCTCGCTTATGGTATTCGATTTATAGAATAAATAAGTTGATTCCACTCAACTTTTTCAATGACCATCGCCAGAAGTTATGGTCGATAACGTTTTTGAGCTTTCAGTAAATATAAATCTGCTTTTTCGGTCTTTCCATCCTGCGCAAGTGACACGATTCGCAATGCTTCTAACAATGGAATGGCTGTGTTATCATAATTTGAATAAAATGCATTCATGGCTTTTGCAATAAGATCCACTTGGTACCCAACATCCTTAGATCGATGCTCTTCAACAATGTCGTAAAATCGCTCAATAAAGTATGGTTCCACCCAATTAGGATCCTGATTATACTGTTTTTTCACTTCTTGTTTATGATGGAACTTCAGTTTGGCGCCAGCAGCATATACGCCATTTATAAATGCAACTTTTTCTTTTGCTTCTAACGTGTCCCAGTAAATAGCCGGGGTTCGCTTTTGACTCCACAAAATGCCGAACAAAAGACTCACGATTATTATTTTTTTAATCATTATTCAATTCATCATATTGATTTACGATAGGTACCCTTCTACCAATACCAAACGCTTTCGAAGTTACACGTAATCCCGGTGCTGCTTGGCGTCTTTTATATTCATTAAACCGAATACGACGAGAAATGTCACTGACGAGGTCCGGGTCTGCCCCCGCTTCAATCAGTTCAGTAGGTGATTTCTCTTCCTCAATCATGGCAGTAACCAATGGACTTACTACATCATAATCAAAGGGATCGACCTGATCAGGTCGAAGCTCTGCCGATGGTGGCTTTTCAATAGAATTGATTGGAATACGATCAAAACCTGCTTGAGCATTCACCCATCGAGAAATTGCATATACATCTATTTTAGATAAATCAGAAATAACAGATAACCCGCCATTCATATCGCCATAAAGCGTGCAGTAGCCCATGGCCAATTCTGTTTTATTCCCCGTAGACAATACTAGCCAATTAAATTTATTCGAAAGCGCCATAAGTAAACTACCGCGAACGCGGGCCTGGATATTTTCTTCGGCAACCCCCGTTTCAGTACCCGAAAAACTTTCCGTTAACGAATATCCAAATTGCTTTACAATTGTTTCAATCGGAATCGTTCGATATTCTATGCCCAAGTTATTGGCCAAAATTTCTGCATCTGTTCTGCTATGGTGACTGGAATATTTGGATGGCATTGACACCCCATGAATATTTTCAGATCCCAATGCATCCACTGCAATACAAGCAGTTAGGCAAGAATCAATACCGCCACTTAATCCCAATACAGCTTCGGAATGGCCTGTTTTTTGGAAATAATCCCGAACACCCAAAACCAATGCATTGTAGATTTTTTCTTCTCTCACATTTGGTTTCGCTACAATCGGTTTTGGATGATCCAAATCTACCATAATAAGATCTTCTCCGAATGCTTGGCCTTGTCCAATTAATTGACCGGTGGCATCATAAGCCAGAGATTGTCCATCAAAAATAAGTTCATCTTGCGCACCAATGAGATTACAATACAAAAATGGAAGTTTTGTTTCTAAAACTTTGTTTATTATGAGCGCTTGACGATCAGCCAACCGTTCTGCACGATACGGAGATGCGGAAATATTAATGATAAATTCCGCACCATTTTCCTTAAGCGAATCTGTAATATTGCAAGTATAATTTTTATCCCACAAATCTTCACAAATTTGAATGCCGATTTTATGTTTTTTATCATTTAACTCTATTTGAATTACACCGTTATTTTTACCTGGCGTAAAATATCGAACTTCATCAAAAACGTCGTATGTCGGCAAAAGCTTTTTACTATATTGGCCCAAAACTTGCCCTTTTGCACAGACAAAAGCACTGTTAAAAAGACGATTATCATCTAAATGAGCATTCCCGACTATCATGGGCACAGTTGATGCTTTTGCAAGAGATATTAGAGCGTCATGGGCTTTGGTAACAAATTTATTTCGTAGAAGTAAATCTTGGGGTGGGTAACCCATAATGGCCAATTCGGGGAAAACAACAAGATCAGCACCTTCTTCTCGTGCTTGTCGATACCAATCTCGTATTTTGATTCGATTTTGATTTATGGCACCCACGGTAGGGTTTATCTGACATAAAGCAATTTTCATGAATACCTAATTTCAAAATTTGTGAATGGAATAATGTCACTGCCCCATTCAATTTCCACATGATCAACTCTTGAAGTTGGTGGACCAATTTTTACTTTTTCTATCAGTACTTTCAAATCGCAAGGATTTCCTGTTGCATGAATTTCAACCGTACCATCTATATGGTTTTTTGCATATCCTTTTAGTCCCATATTCTTCCCGATCTGAACCGTAAACCATCGAAAACTCACACCCTGAACTTTTCCAGATACAATCATCTTAACTAAAGATATACTATCCATCTAACAATTCTATAACTTTATTTATTACTCCTGTTGGCGTGTTTACTTTATGTATTCCATCTATTTCCCAAGTGTCGTATCCCACCACAGGTTTTTCCAACTGGAACGCAAATGCAATTTCACTCAAGGTGCCGTATTTACCAGAAATGGCAATAGCCACATCACAATTATAAGCAATGGTGATATTTCGGCCAATTCCAATACCGGTGGAAACGGAAATATCAATATATTCATTGGCTTCTTCTTTATCTGTACCCTTCAAAATTCCAACACATGTGCCACCACCAGTTTTTACACCCTTCGCTACGGCTTCCATCACTCCTTCCCCACCACCACAATAGACTAAATAATTTTCAGCGGCGAGCCGCTCCCCTATATCAACTGCATCCTTATATGTATCTTCATTGATGTTCCGACCACCAAAAACCGATACTCTACCAGCAAAGGCCATTAGGGTTCAATCCTGTACATGGTTCGCGGATATGGAATGGTTTCTCTTATATGCTTTACACCTGTAATCCAGCCGACAGTTCGTTCAATGCCCAATCCAAATCCAGAGTGGGGCACAGATCCATATTTTCGTAAGTCCAAATACCATTGAAATGGTTCGACGGGTAGTTTATGGGCCTTGATTCCACTTAATAGTATATCATGGTCATCTTCCCTCTGACCACCGCCAATGATTTCACCATATCCCTCAGGTGCAATCATATCTACACCCAACGCTAAATCATTATTGTCTTTATCGCGTTTCATGTAAAATGCTTTGATTTCGGCCGGCCATCTGTGGATCATAACAGGGCGGTCAAATTCTTCAGAAATAACAGTTTCATCCGTGGCGCCGAAATCGGAACCATAGGTAAAATTCGTTCCTTTTCTTTTTAATATTTCTGTGGCTTCATCATATGTGATTCGTGGAAATGGAGGTATGACTTTTTCCAGACTCGTCGTGTCCCGCTCCAGCACCTTTAATTCCTCTTTGCAATGCTCCAGACACCATTGGACCACATAACTCACATATTTCTCTGCCCAATCCATATTTTCATCCAAATCACAATAAGCCATTTCCGGCTCAACCATCCAGAATTCAGTTAAATGACGACGTGTTTTGGATTTTTCTGCACGAAACGTGGGGCCGAAAACATATATTTTCCCGAATGCCATGGCACTGGCTTCACCATACAATTGCCCACTTTGGGTTAAATATGCTGAACGATCAAAATAATCCAATTCAAAAAGGGTGCTGGTTCCTTCCACAGAATTACCGGTAAGAATAGGAGAATCCATGAGTGTAAAACCATTGTCATCGAAAAAATCCCGAGTCGCTTTCACGACTTGATGACGCACACGTAAAATTGCATTTTGGTTTTTCGACCTGAGCCATAAATGACGATTATTCATCAAAAAGTCTGTCCCATGTTCTTTATGAGAAATTGGATATTCATTCGCAACTTGATGAACCTCTATATGGGTTACACCCAATTCAAATCCGCCGACCGATCGAGGTTCAGTCCGAACGTTCCCTGTAACAGTGACCGATGATTCTTGTGTTAACTCACCCTCTAAGTTGAATATACTTTCATCTGTTTCGGCCTTTACAACGACGCATTGGACAAGGCCCGTACCGTCACGAAGAATTAAAAACCATATTTTTCCAATAGACCGAGTGTTATATACCCATCCGTTCAGGGTAACCTCCTGTCCATCAAAATCTTTTAATTGTTTTATTGTTGTTGTCATTTCACTCACATTTTAGATTAAATAAGTAAAGAAATTACCACGACGTCATTATTTCGTTCAAAACATCTTCTGCAATTTTGGTTACAGCAGCAGATGTTGCGAATTCTCTCGGATCTCCAAATTCATTATTATCATCTCCGTCTATTAAACCATCATTATCATTATCAATCCCGTCAGAACTAATATCACCGGATAGGCCGTAGGCACCCCATCCTGAAAAATTCTTTTCTATAAGCACTTTATCTTCACGAACATCATACCATTCCACTTTCATATTGACCGTAAATCGATACTCCGTTACCGCTTCTTCTTTCGTAAAGGTGTAGGGCGCATCTGTCACTTTTGTAATTGTGGCGTGGAGGATGGACGTCGCTTGGTCCTCATCCGTAACCCTGAGTATATTTTCTTCATTGAATTTTGCAATCAAATTCTCCGTTACAGATTCACTCATACCAAATTCTGCTGTTTGGTTTTCAACAATAGGGATGGCGATAGAATTAATATGGGCTGGTATACTCCCAGCCATGGAGTAGAACATGCACGATGACACGACCAACGAAATATACCAAAAAACACTAAATTTGATTATTGATTCAATAATTTTCATGTATAATTTTTTTCAATTTCCTATTGTGTTTTCCGCGAGTTTTGTGGGTAAATAAAATTGATATAGATGATTAAACCTTTATCTTTCGTTCAAGTCCATACTGGTCAATTTTACGATATAAAGTACGCTCACTCATACCCAAAGATTTAGCTGTGGCCCGGCGATTGTTTCGAAAAAACTTTAATGTACGTTCAATGGCTTCTCTCTCTAAATCTTCCAAACTCATGTCACCAATTGAACTATTCTGAATGAAATATTCTGACTCAGAGTCTATATGAAGGCTCGGCGTTAACGCGTTCGCTTCTTGGCCAATCATGGGTACATTCATTTGGTCCGTCACGACCGATCCTTGAGTTGCAAATTGTTTTAAGAATTCTACATCCTGTCTCAATAAAAATAATTGGCGTAAAATAAGTTCACGTTCCGCAGCTTCTGGAGGTTGATTCATGAGCATGGGGAGAGCCGGATTTTGGGTCGATTCTTTTTTAATATCTCCCAAATTTCGCTCAACCATTTCCACAGTGATTCGCTCACCTTTTTCCAGGACAATGATACTTTCCACAAAATTTTTCAATTCACGGATATTCCCTTTCCATGGGTTCGTTTTCATTGTACGAATCGCTTCTGGTATGAAACCGCGATATACAATATCATTGGATCGGGTGAATTCTAAAGCAAATCGTTCGACCAATAGACTAATATCTTCGACACGATGGCGGAGTGCTGGCACCTCTATGGTGACTGTTTTTAAACGATAAAACAAATCCTGGCGAAATTTTCCATTTTCAACTAATTCTGATAAATCCTTATTTGTCGCAGCCACGACCCGAACATCAGTTTTTTTGGACGTGGAAGCACCCACAGGTGTGAATTCACCGCTTTCCAATACCCGAAGAAGTTTCACCTGTGTTTCTAATGGTGTTTCTCCAATTTCATCAAGAAAAATAGTTCCTTTATTGGCGGACTCAAAATATCCTTTTCGATCGCCTCGGGCATCGGTATAAGCACCTTTTTTATGACCAAAAAGTTCACTTTCTATAATCCCTTCAGGAATCGCACCACAATTCACAGTGACCAAAGGATTCTGGGCGCGTTTGCTATTCTGATGGAGTGCTTTTGCCACCAATTCTTTACCCGTGCCGGACTCACCTGTGACCAGAACAGAGATATCGACTGGCGCCACCTGAGCAACCATATCCAACACCTTATGAATCGCATCAGACCTTCCAACCATTCCGGATGCTTTTTGAATTCTTTCAATATTCATACTTTTTCCTTTATTATCGATAATCCATCAAAAATGTTCGAAAGATTTAAATAAATAATTCGTGTTATTTCGCGGGTGACCTTAAAATGATTTCTCAATTTCTTTTTCCATTTTGGTTATTTCATCCCGTAATCGTGCTGCCGATTCAAAATCTAAATTTTCGGCTGCTTCAAGCATTTCTTGTCGCATCATATCTACAGCGAGTTTTTTATCTAATTTGCTGAAATCGTCACCCCGACGGCTTTTATAGGGCATCGGTTCGGCTTCATGAATTGAATCTGCGACGGTAGTTGTGCCTATAATATCATCTGTTGATTTGTAAACAGTTTTGGGTTTTACATCATTATCTCGATTAAACTGTTTTTGGATTTCACGACGACGAGTGGTTTCTTTAATTAAATAATCCATGGCATCAGACACACGGTCTCCATAGAGTATAACTTCTCCATTCACGTGTCGTGCCGCCCGTCCTGCCACCTGCATCAGCGAACTACGTGAACGGAGAAATCCTTGTTTATCCGCATCAATTACCGCCACCAACGAAACCTCCGGAAGGTCTAATCCTTCCCTCAGTAGATTAATGCCAACCAATACATCGAATGCGCCTAAACGTAGATCTCGAAGAATCTGTACACGTTCGAATGTGTCAATCTCACTATGTAAGTATCGGACACGTAAGTTTACACCGCGAAGGTATTCACTTAAATCCTCTGCCATCCGTTTGGTCAATGTTGTGACTAATATGCGTTCATTTCTCTCTGTTCGATCTCTAATTTCACCGATTAAATCATCAATTTGGTCATCGCTTTTTCTAACCTCAACTTTTGGATCCAGCAATCCTGTGGGCCGTATAACCTGCTCCACCACGACACCTTTGGCCATGTCTAATTCTCGATCAGCAGGTGTGGCCGATACATATATAACCTGATGTTGCTTGGCGTGGAATTCTTCAATTTTCATAGGACGATTATCCATAGCACTGGGCAATCGGAATCCATGTTCCACCAATACTTCTTTTCGGGCGCGATCCCCATTATACATGGCCTGAATCTGAGGCAGAGAAACGTGAGATTCATCAAGAATTGTCATAAAATTATCTGGGAAAAAGTCAATAAGCGTAAAGGGACGATCCCCGGGTTTTCTACCTGAAAAGTAACGAGAATAATTTTCTATACCAGAACAGTATCCCACTTCCATCATCATTTCAAGATCAAAGTTGGTTCGCTGTTCCAAGCGCTGTGCTTCTAACAACTTATCCATGCCACGCAACTCTTCCAATCGTTGCATCAGCTCAAGGCGGATATCTCCCACAACTTTATTAATCGTTGCTTGGTCTGTTACAAAATGTTTCCCCGGATAAATAAAATCTGAATCCATTTCCTTTAGTATTTCGCCTGTCAATGGGTGGAATCGAGTTATTTGATCAACCTTATTCCCAAATAATTCAATTCGAATGCCCACATCTTCGTAAGCTAAATATATTTCAATCACATCCCCTCGTACCCGAAATGTACTGCGTTCAAAAACTGTATCATTTCTAAGGTAATGGATATTTATTAGTTTTTTGAGAAAATCTTTTCGATTCAAATCAGTCCCTCGCTTAAGATGAATCACTTTATCTTTATACTCTTCTGGGGAACCAATACCATAGATACAAGAAACGGAACTAATCACAATTACATCTTTCCGTTCCAAAAGTGAACTTGTGGCCTTCAAGCGAAGAATATCAATTTCTTCATTTACGGACATATCTTTTTCAATAAAGGTGTCCGTAATTGGCATATATGCTTCCGGTTGATAATAGTCATAATAGCTAATAAAGAATTCCACCGCATTATTAGGGAAGAGTTGCTTGAATTCTCCATACAGCTGGGCCGCCAACGTTTTATTATGTGAAATAATTAAGGTTGGGCGTTGGACTTCTTGGATCACATTTGCAACTGTAAATGTTTTACCGGAACCAGTAATACCCAACAACACCTGATGTTTATCACCATTACCCAAACCTTGGACCAAACCGTCTATGGCCTGTGGCTGATCCCCTTGGGGTTTGAAGTCCGATTGAATTTGAAACTCTGACATATCGGCAAATTTACCTCGGTTAGATCATAGGATACAATGGCAGAGAGTAACAATTATATTTAATGATTTCTACAATTTATTCGAAGAGATCTTTCAATATTGGGTTATGAATTGTATATAAATAACGTTAATATTCACCTAATTATTATAAACCAAACTCGATAAACCTTATGCATAAAGATTCAAATCTTGTTCTTATTTCAATCCTTACTATCTCTTTATATACTTTTTCTTGTGATAGCAACGCCTCAACCAAAACACAATTCAATATTATGGAAACCACTATTGCCAAAGTACATAATGCATTTGAAAATGGTGATCTAACGGCTCGGCAATTGGTTAAAATGTACTTGGCCAGAATTGAAGCATACGATCAATCCACTAAACTGAATGCTATTGTTGTGGTGAACCCAAATGCATTAATAATAGCGGACGAATTGGATACTGAATATAAAAAGACGGGTAAACTTCGCCCGCTTCACGGCATTCCGATTATTGTAAAAGACAATTACGACACCTATGATTTACCCACTACGGGAGGATCATTGGCGATGAAAGGATCCATCGCACCAGACGATGCGTTCCAAGTGGCAAAAATCAGAGAAGCTGGGGCGATTATTCTGGGCAAATCCAATATGGCAGAATGGGCATTTAGTGCTTACAAAACAGAAAGTTCAATAGCTGGCATTACCCGAAACCCATATGATTTATCCCGGGTTCCTGCTGGATCCAGTGGTGGTACAGCTGCCGCAGTGGCGGCCAATTTGGCTTTGGCTGGTTTGGGCACGGATACAGGCAATTCTATACGAGGCCCTTCTTCTCATAATAATCTTGTTGGCATACGATCAACCATGGGCGCCACAAGTCGAGATGGTATTATTCCCCTTATGCTGAGAAATGATATTGGAGGTCCCTTTGCTCGAACGATCGAAGATGCGGTTCGCATTTATGAAGTAATCGCCGGATATGACCCAAAAGATTCCATCACGAAACGATCTCAAGGAAAAATCGCCGATGATTATTTACAATATTTATCTCCGAACAGCTTAAAAGGAGCACGTATTGGTGTCCTTCGACGATATATTGATACGCCGACTGCCGATCCTGAAATTATCACTTTAACCGAAAAAGCCATTGCGGATTTAAAAGCGGCCGGTGCGGAAATTGTGGATCCTTTTGATATTTCCAATTATGCTACATTAATTGACGGCATTTGGTGTAATGTATTTCGACACGATGTAAACAACTACTTCGCTTCTCTTGGAAAAAATGCACCGGTAAAATCCCTTCAAGATGTGAAGGATTCCGGTTTGTATTTACCTTATGTGGAAAAGATGATTGAGGGTAGCCTGGAGAAAACAGTTCCCCCCGATGAACGAGATCCCATTTGTATAGATCTCTATAATTCACCCAAAAATGTGGCTTTCTCCAAAGCGGTGAATGATGCCATGGATGCTGCAGGCATTGATGCATTTATTTATCCGACATGGAGTAATCCACCCCGCTTGGTGGGTGATATGGAAAGTCCTGCTGGGGACAATAGTCAATATCTGTCTCCACATACAGGCATGCCGGCAATCACAGTACCATCTGGATTTACAGATAATGGTCTACCTGCAGGCATTACGTTTATCGGTCGCCATTTTGATGAACCAAAGATAATGGGCTATGTGTACGGTTATGAACAAGCCACTCATCATCGAAAAGCACCGTTGAGGTTCGGGCCCTTAAGTAAATAGATAGAATGATACTTATAACAAAATTCAATCACGCAATTAAAACAATTATATATAGTTTATTTTTATTCTCTATCCTGTTTGCCCAGCCATTGCGCCAAGTACGCCCAGAAGCTGTGGGTATGTCCAGTGATAGACTGGATAGACTTACGCAACAAATGGAATCCTATGTTTTAGAAAACCAACTTTCCGGTGGCGTCACCCTTGTCTTGCGCCATGGAAAAATCGCCTACTTTGATGCATTTGGTTATCGCGATACCGAATCAAAAGACAATATGGAAATTGATGATATATTTCGCATTGCTTCTCAAACTAAGGCTATGATTAGCGTAGGTATCATGATCCTTCAAGAAAAAGGCCAATTGCTAATTAGTGACCCTGTGGGCAAATATATTCCGAAATACAATTCAACCACAGTCGCAGTAAAAACCGAGGATGGTTATAAAGTTGTTCCCGCCAATCGACAGATAACAATCCGTGACCTACTTACCCATACAGCAGGGGTTGGATGGGGCTTTGGACCTGGCGGAGACCAATGGAAAAAAGCTGACATAATTGGATGGTATTTCGCACATAGGAAAACATCAATTCAATCCACGGTGAATCAAATATCTTCTCTTCCTATGGATGCCCAACCTGGAGAGCGATTTGTTTATGGCTTAAGCACCGATATATTGGGTGCCTTGATCGAGGTGGTATCAGGCCAACCGCTGGATAAATTCCTTCAAAAGGAAATCTTCAATCCACTTGAAATGACCGACACTCATTTTTATTTACCGGTGAATAAACATCATCGCCTTTCTACTGTATATTCATCGACGGAGAATGGTATTGCTCTCTCTCCAAATCCAGGAAAAAGAATTGGGGCCGGAATGATCGGCCAGGGACATTACATAAACGGGCCCCGAAAAAGTTTTTCAGGGGGAGCTGGGTTGCTTTCCACTGCAGAAGATTATGCCACATTTCTCCAAATGATGCTCAATGGCGGTACCTTCAATAAACAACGAATACTCAGTCGAAAATCTGTCGAACTCATGACGGTTGATCATTTGGGATCAATTGAATCCCCATGGACAAATGGCGTTGGATTTGGTCTGGGATTTTCAATCGTAAAAGATTTGGGAAAACGTGGCACTTTGGGTTCCGAAGGTGAATTTGGTTGGGGTGGTGCATATCATTCCACATATTGGGTAGATCCAAAGGAAGATTTAGTTGTTGTATATTTTACCCAATTAATTCCAGCAAATAATATCGATGATCAACAGAAGTTGAGATCTCTCATTTATCAAGCTATCATTGATTAGATCTATGAAAATATTTTTTTTCATTCTCTCATTCCTAATACTACTCAGTTGTGATAATGAACCGGATTCCGATCTGATTGCATGGCAAAAGAATTGGAATAAATGGGAATCAATGAATATGACCCATTATGGATATAATTTTAGAGCCAGCTGCTACTGTATAGACGAATGGGTGCGAGAAGTCAGTGTGACTGTGAATAATGATTCGGTCATTTCTATTCTATTCACAGATGATGGGGAACCACCCCAGATATTACAAATCAGTAATTGGCATACCATTAATTCATTATTTGATTTGTCCAAGACCATCATAGAAGAGGCAGCCAAATTTAAACTGGAATATGACAAAACTTATGGAAACCCAACACTCATATCTGTGGATTGGGATTTTGAAATAGCAGATGATGAATTCACTTTTTATCTAAGTAATATAAAAAATAATTAGAAAGGATATTCAATGAAAAAAATTATGGTATTATTAATTTTTTCCAATATAGCTTTCACTCAAAATATCAAATCGACTAAGGACGTAGAGAAGGTGTTGGATAAGCTACATTTATACGCAGCTGAAGCAAATGCAAAAAAGTATATTGATCTTTTTGCTGATGATGCGGTTTTTTTTGGTACGGATATCAGTGAACGTTGGCCCAAAGTTGAATTTAGCAATTATGCAACTGACCGAATGTCTTCAGGTACTGGGTGGACCTATTTCATGAAGGAACGAAATATATACTTTTCTAATGATGATAAAACCGCTTGGTTCGATGAAATCCTAACTAATAAGGGCTATGGCGAATTCAGAGGAACAGGTGTGTTAAAAATGGTGGGTACACAGTGGAAAATTGCACAATACAATCTCCTGCTTCCAATACCTAATAATCTGATGAAAAAATATGCGTTTGAGATTAAAGCATTCTATGGTCAAAAATGATATATAACCATTATAAAGTAATAAATATTGGGAAAATGGCTATGCAACCGAAGCGGCCAAAGCCGTAAAAGAATATGGATTTCGCACCATGGGATTAAAAAAACTTTGCTCTTATATGGCGGCCGATCATTGGCCATCCCGAATGGTAGCTGATCGAAATGGCATGGCAGTAGAAAAAATATTTAATAATCCACGGAATCGAGATTTACCTACTGTGGTCTATACCATTTACCAATAGATTGCATACCTTATTAAAATCTCTTTCTCATGGTGACAAACGGATGGTTTTAGGCGTGAAAGAAGCAATTGACGCTGTCCAGAATGATCCGTCCTTATTTTCAACTTTGATCAAAGGAATGCACCACAACAATGAACTCATTGCCATGCGATCTGCCGACGCTGTTGAAAAACTAACTTTTGTCCACCCTCAATGGCTAACCCCACATAAAAGGGTCTTAATAGACCTATTAGATAATTCAAATCAGCAAGAAGTTTTATGGCATTTAGCCCAAATTATTCCCCGGTTAATTTTATCGAAAAATGAAAAGCACCAATTAATAAAAACATTCGTTTCATATTTAAATAATAAAAGTCGAATTTTGGTCACATTCTCCATGCAGGCGATGGTGGATATAGCCGACAATGATGATCAATTAAAAAATAGAATCTATCCTATAATAAAAGACCTATCCGAAACAGGTAGTGGTGCCATGCGGTCTCGCGGTCGAAGGCTTTTAAAGGAATTGGGAAAAGTATGAAAAGCCATACTTCTCTATTCAATGATTAGATGGCCGGCCAATTAATTCATATTCATTAGCAGAATCTATTTTCACCTGTACAAATTCCCCTTTAGTGACCGATGATTTAATATGAACAATGTTATCAATTTCCGGGGAATCATATTCTGTCCGTCCTACTGAAACACTATCGCCACTTTTATCTACTAATACTTTTAAAACCTTACCAATCATTGCATTATTTTTCTCTGAACTGATATTGGCTTGTAAATCCATAATTTCAGCTTTTCGTTCATTTTTTAGGTCAAAGGGGATATCATTTTCTAAGGCTTCGGCCAATGTACCTTCTTCTTCTGAATAGGTAAAAACACCCAATCGGTCAAATGCCATTTCTTCAACAAAATCATAAAGTTGCTTAAATTTGTTTTCGGTCTCTCCCGGATAGCCCACAATTAACGTGGTTCGGATGCGGATATCAGGCATTGAATCTCTTAATTGATTCACTTTTTTTCGAATACCATCCTGCCCCAGCCCCCGCCGCATGGACTTTAATATTGTATCGGAACCATGTTGAATGGGCATATCTAAATAACGACAAACATTCTTTGTATTGGCCATGGCATCAATGATCCGTCGCGATAAATGGGCGGGATGGGCATAATGGAGACGAATCCAATCAATGTTCAATGTATCCAATTCTTTGATTAAATCACTTAGATATACCTTTGGACTCAAATCCCAGCCATAACTGGTTGAATCTTGCGC
>Ga0208640_1000429_pt1 | contig 17927 bp, 16 predicted proteins | sample ETNtaG_23_FD_185774 | JGI IMG/M metagenome (GOLD analysis project Ga0208640, IMG submission 185774) | Marine microbial and viral communities from oxygen minimum zone, Eastern Pacific Ocean - ETNP201310SV72 (SPAdes) (version 2) | ecosystem: Environmental > Aquatic > Marine > Oceanic ... | reverse complement strand
TTTTTACCGAATAATTTTCAATTTTTTTGTTTTTTTTTTAATGCTATTTTCATAAATTAATTTAAATACATAGTATACATAATAAATTAATAATAAACCTAAACCAACATTAATGACATTAATTAATACAAACAAAGTAAATTTCAAGAATTTTAAAAAAGAATCTTATAATGAAAAATTTATTATTTTTCTTTTCTCCTTTTTACCAATTTCATTAATATGGGGAAATAGTGCAATAAATGTAAATATACTAATCATCGACTTATTTTTTTTATTAACATGTTGTCGTCAAAAACAATGGTCGTGGATTAGAAATAAATATTTTTATTTTTTTATATTTATTTGGATTTATTTAGTAATAAATTCAATACTTTCAGAAAATGTCGCTGAAAGTTTTTTTGATACCATCAGAAAAGAAATTGTTTATCCCAAAAACGATAGCATAATAAGATCGGTAGGTTTTATAAGATTTATAATCTTTTTATTTGCAGTTCAATATTTTTTCTTTAACTCAAAAAAAATCTTTAATCAGATATTTTTATACTGGTCCGTAATAATTTTTGTTGTTTTAATTGATGTTGTCTTCGAACGTATTTTTAGTTTTAATTTATTAGGTTTTAAAAGTCCATCTCAAACAAGGATTGTAAGTTTTTTTAAAGATGAGTTAGTTGTTGGTGGATTTATGCTGGGCTTTTCATTTTTGATTTCTAGTTTTTTATTTAATTTAACTAAAAACGATACAATAAAAAAAATATTTCCGAGTATATTTTTTTGTTTAACAATACTTTGTATTTATTTATCAGGTGAAAGATCAAATTTTATAAAAGCACTAATCATTTTTCCTATAATATTATTGTTAATTGATGATACTTATTTCTATATAAAAAAAAAATATATTTTTTTATTTATTATCATTGGATTTATTCTTGTAACTTTAATATCTAAAAATACATATGTTGCGCAGATTCAATCTTATAAAAAAATAATAAGATCTGTTGATAGATATGATGAATCTTGGAAGAAATGTGCTTTAATGGAACGAATTGATATGGAAAAATGCTACGTTGATACTAAACAAACCCATTCTCTAAAAGCCTTTCTTTCAAACCCTACTTATTATGAAAAACTCGGTCACTTAAGACATTTTGCACACTATGAAGTTGCATGGCAAATAATCAAAGATTATCCAATCTTCGGTGTTGGAAATTTAAAATTTCGACACATTTGCCATAACATAAAATATTACGATACTAGAATCTTATATACAAAAGAAAGGTGTTCAAACCACCCTCATCAGGTTCATTTTGAAATATTATCCGAACAAGGAATAATAGGTTATTTGATTATTATTTTTGCAATCTTTAATGTTTTATTCAATAGCCTTAAGGTCTACCGTAAAACAGGTGACTTAATTCATTTATCATCAATTTTATTTGTTTTAACATCTTTTATTCCATTGCTGCCTACTGGTAGTTTTTTTTCAACATTCAACGGTTCGATCTTTTGGATAAATTTTTCATTAGTCCATGCATTTTTGAATAAACCTAATGATTAGATTAAATAATAGTTAAATTATAAAAAAAATTTACATTTGAAGACTGATACATTGGCATTTCAATTGGATTATAAATCATTTTAAAAATTGATAAAACATAAAACGATATACTGAAAAGAATTAATAAAATGAATTTTTTATTTGTCAATTTTTGGATAAAATTTAAATAAATTTCACTTTTTATTAATAGAAAAAAAACAAAATATAATAATGGATCGAATGTTTCGTGATAAATATAACGATCTGGTTCAAGAAAAATAAGTACTAGTAATAAAGTCAAATTAGAAATTCTATCTTTAATATCATTATTAAAAAATAAAACCGCAAACAACACATTGAAAGCTATTAAAGAAAAAAAATAAAATAAATAATTATTATCAAATGCTAATAATGAAAATTTATAAAATATCCCTCCACCAAAAGGTGCATTATAATTAAAATGAAATAATAACAGATACATAAAAATTATTGATAAAACAATATTTTCAATTCTAAATATTAATAATTTTAAATTATTATTAATACGGATTAATAGAAAAGGAATTGAATAAAATAAAATTATTGAGATACATATAGAGAAATTATTGACAATGCTGGATAATTCTTGGATTTGGTTGATATGAATTAAAAAAAAATTTATATCAAGAATGAACACATAATATAATGCTGGAAAGCTCAACAAAGCATTTATTAAAATATAATATAATAATTTGTTTGAAAATTTTAAATCAAGATAGTATCTTAAAAAGAAATATATGCTAAATACAGCGTAAATTGGTCTAAAATAAGCTGCGCAGGCTAAAAAAAGTACATTCAAGAAGATATTAGAAAAATTTCTTTCTTTATTAGATTCATATTTTAAAAAAAAATAAAAACTAACTATCAAAAATAAAAGGGATATATTTTCACTGCCTACCCAAATAGAACTTGATCGAAAATACGGAGAAAAAAATATTACACAAGGTATTAAGCTTCTAAGATCTTCTTTCTGAAATTTATACTTTATTTTTAAACATAAATAAAAAAAAATAGGTATTAATAAAGAAGTATGTAAATTTATTAATCTTAAAACTGTTTCATTAAATGAAACTTTTTTTAAAAATAAAAAAAAAATATAATAAATTGGTGAATGACTTGTTGTAAATTTTTCAAAATTTAATAAAGTATTTAAGAAATCTTTCTCAAATAAAGCAATATACATTTTGTGTAGTGTGTAGTCACTTGCATACCCTATTGCAAAATCTTCGTTAAAATAAAAACCAATAAGTAAAGAAAAATATAAGAATAAATAAATAATACAAATATTTCTAGAATTAATATTCATCTATTAAAAAAATCTATTTTTTTTAGAAAAAATGGTCCAATTAATCTTCCATAAAATCTGAAAAAAAAATTTAATATTTGAGTCTGAAATTTACGGTTAAAAAATAAAAAAATATAACTAAAAGTTCTTACAAAATAATAAACGCTTTTTAAATAATTGATTATAAATCCCATCAATTTTCCATGTATACTTACATCTATATAATGACCAAGAACTCCCAATCTAAAACTTCTGTTAATTAACCAATTTAAATTTTGCCTATGTCCGTGGATTGTTTCAAAAACTTTTATGTTTTTGCTCCAGTAAATTTTATAACCATAACTATTAAGTTTTGAAAAGAATAGTTGATCTTCCCCAATTCCAAATTTGTTTAGAGTTTTATCAAATAATAGATTATGACTTTTTATAACTTCATATTCTAAAAAAACATTATTACTTGCGGCCCAATCAACTCTATTAATGCTATTTTTATATTTTTTTTCAAAAAAATAGGAATAATTAATCAAATCTGATTTGATTGAAGAACCTTTGCCCAAAGGTATTTGAGGGCCAGTTAGAATTTCGGCATTGGTATATTTTTTTACTTTAAAAACATTTTTAAGCCAAAAACGATCAATTATACAATCATCATCAAAAAAAGATATGAATTTAGGATCTATTTTTTTTGCTTCTTTTAAACATCTATTTCTTGCATAAACAATTCCTCTCCTTTTTTCGTGCAACTGTATAATTTTGTATTTAAATGATTTTTTTATTTTTTTGACAAGTTTAAATGAACTATACTTTGTTGAATTGTCAACAATAATAATTTCAATTTTAATATTCAGCACTTTGTATAAATGATTAATACTTCTTAAACATTTGATCAAACTACTATTTCTATTATAAGTGCATATACAAATAACAAGTTTCATAATTAATCAATTTTTCAATTAATTTAAATCAATAATTTTTTTTAAAGATTTAAAATGAGCAAATTGAGTAAACATTTTTATTTCTTTTTTAGCGAACAATTTTTTTTTATTTAATTCATCTTTATTCAATTTTTTAAATTCATTAAATTTGCTCAAAAGATCTGGTAGGTTATTATTTTGAAATAAAAATCCATTTCGTCCATTAGACAAAATTTCATTAGGTCCATTGGGGCAATTGCTTGATATAATAAATACATTACTTAAAGCTGCCTCAAGTATTACAAATCCAGGATCTTCCCATAAAGATGACAAAATAAAACAGTCAGAATTTAACAAATATTTATATACATTTTTTTTATACCCCAAAAATGATATTCTGTCCTGTATTTCTAATTTCTCCGTTTCTTTTATTAGCAATTTTTTCTGTTCGCCTTCTCCTAATAAAATTAGATGATAATTAGGGTATTTGGTTAATATTTTCTTAAATGCTCTTATTAACAAAATAAAATTTTTTTGTCTTGTCAATCTGCCAATTCCAATTATTAAGTTTTTTTTTTCAATTTTTAAATCTTCAATTTTCTCTTTTTTTTTTTTTGAAAATTCATGCATTTGTATAACCGGATCTCTTAAAACAAAAAGCTTATTTTTATCAAAGATATTAATTTTTTTTAGATATTCAAAAGTTGCTAAAGTTGGACACGTAATTTTATAAATTTTTTTCGAAAAAAATTTCCAACATCTGTAGCGAAAGAAATTTAATTTTGGCAATCCAGAAATTCTAAGAATAATTTTAGTTTTATTTTTTATTATCAATGTTAAAAGAATCGGAACCGAAGTTAAAAGATGAGCAATTATATAATCAGGTTTTTCTTTGTTTATTAAATTAAATAATTTGAAAAAAGTTAGAATAAAAATTAAAACATAAGAAAATCTACTTTTTAAAAAACCTCCTTTTGGTAAATACTGAAAAATATCTTTTTTATTTAAATTTATAATTTTAATTTTTGGATCAATTATTTTTTTATAATTTTTCCATTCACCGACTGCATCGATTATGGCTAAATTTACATTGTTTTCTTTTTTTGAATATTTTACTATTGATTCTGCCGATCTAATTACCGAAGAAGTAGTCGCAACTTTTGATATAAAGGGGGACCAATAAAAAATTTTCATTAGTTTTTAAACTATTTCATAATGGATTTTAAACTTAATATAAATTATTTTTTTGCAATAAAAAAATAACCAACTGGAAATATCTCCCTAAGATCTGTTTTAACAAAAATCTGTATAAAACTATCTAAAATATATGCTAATAATAAGCATATCTGACTCAATAAAGGCAAAAATTTTAAATAAGGCCAAAGAAGTGAATAACTGGCTGTAAATGGGCCAAATCCTAAAGCTTTAACTTTTGCTTTTTTAAATCCATATTTTTTAAGATTTGATTCTAAAAATTGCTTACCAAATCTGAAATAATCATTTGGTGCGGCATGTATTTGATAAATAAATGGAACTGATCCAAAAAAAAATCCACCTTTTTTTATAATTCTATAAATTTCTGAAAAAGCTAATTTATATTCCGGCAAATGTTCTAGAATATTAAAAAATAGTACATTATTATATTTCTTGGAAGGAATATTTAATTTTTTTGTAAGATCGGAATAAAAAACTTTTAATTTTTCGTTACTTTTTTTGTTAGAATAATGAAATTTTGATTTACCTTTTACAAAATTAGAAAAGGTTTTGTCTTTATTGTCTATTACCCCAAACTCTATAGAATTGCCATATAGACTAATACTGTAACATTCATAAATTTGTAATACTCTTAATAAGGTATTTTTTTTTAAAATTAATTTCAAAAATTTTAAATAATTATTATTCATTTGAGTTGATAATATTTATTATTATAAATTGTAATATCTGAAAAAACTATATAAAACTATTAAAATAATATTAAATATTATAATGGCCGAAAAAGTAAAAAAAATTAATAAAGCTTTTGTTTTAGCTGGCGGAGCTGGCAAAAGAATAAAATTGGATAATAAGTATAATCTAAAAGCATTTATTGAAATAGATAATGAGCAACTTTTAAAAAGACATATTAGCTTAATAAAACGGTATCTAAATCCAGAAAAAATTTATGTAGTAATAACCAAATTCAAGAACCTCTTCCAAGAAAGTATCAAAAATTTTGACGGAATAGAATTAATTTTTAATGAAAAAATAAGCAACAAAAAAGGATTGGAGTTGCTACTGGCTATAAAAAATATTGATAAAGTTATAGATCAAAATGAATATTTTCTTCTTACTTTAGTGGATGAATATTATAGTGAGGACGACTTTAAAAATTTTTGCGATTCAGTTTCAAATAAAAACTTCTCCACAATGGTGGCTATCAAAGAATTTACTTTTCCAGAAGAATATTTAAAAAATTACGCTGTAATCATAGATGAGGAAAATCAAATTATTACCAATTCCATCGAAAAGAGCGAAAAGATTATTTCCAATTTTTTTGGTACTGGTTTGATTTGTTTAAATAAAAATTTTACGGAGTTGGTGGTTAAAAATTTAGACAAAAATATCAAAACTCCACTTTTTTCTTTACTAAATAAATCTGAAACTCCCAAGTTTCATCTACTAAAAAATACTTATTGCAATATCAATACAAGGGTAGATATTTATGAACTAGAAAAAAGAATTAGAAAAAATAAAAAATTTATTATCGATGTTGTGATTCCTTCATATCTGGAGGAAGAAAATATATCTTTTGTTGTTAATGATTTTAAAAAAAAGGTTAATAATGTAATTATAGCAAATAAAATTTCATCGGATCAAACTGATGTAATAGCAACCAAATGTGGGGCAAAAGTTGTATCGGATAATTACCTTGGGTATGGCCATGCTCTAAAAGCTGGCATTAATCAGTCCACTGCAGATATCATAGTTCTTGCCGAAGCTGATGGAACGTTCAGAAGTTCGGACTTAGAAAAAATACTGAATTGTTTGATGGATAACGATGTAGTTCAAGGAACTAGAACAAACCCAAGCTATATTCAATATAGAGCTAATATGAATAGTCCAAGAATTTTTTTTAATAAACTTTTCGGTAATTTGATATCATTGCTTTGGCCAAAAAATAAAACTCTTCTATCAGATGTTGGTTGTACATATAGAGCTTTTTGGAAAACAAAATATGATAAGATCAAAGAAAATATAGTTTCGGATAGCGCCGCTTTTGCACCTGAATTAACAATTGAATTTATTAATAAAGGTTTTAGAGTTATTGAAATCCCAGTTAATTATTACCCTAGAAATATGGGTGTTTCAAAAATCTCGGGAACATATATGAAATCAGCAGTAACTGCTTTGAAAATGTTAAGGATAATTTTTATAAAAAGATTTTTATATTTATTCAAAAAATAAAAAAAATTGAAATGAAATATAAAAGCATGTTAAGTGGTTGGGGCAACAATATAAATATAGAGTCAAATATTTATTTTCCAAAAAATGATGAGGATATATCTAATTTGTTTAGTCAAGATAAAATCTTGAACCTAATACCAAGAGGATTGGGAAGAAGTTATGGAGATTGTTCCCTTGCAGAAAATGTCATATCTTTAAAAGATTATAAGAAATTCATTAATTTTGACAATCAATTAGGTATAATCGAATGTAGCGCCAATTGTTCACTTAGCGAACTTTTAAAGTTGATTGTCAAAAAGAGCTGGTTTTTTAATGTTACACCTGGCTCAAAATTTGTAACCATAGGTGGTGCCATAGCGAGCGATGTGCATGGGAAAAATCATCATTTGGATGGTAGTTTCTCTGATTATGTTATTTCTTTTAAAATCATTACTGGCGAAGGAATATTATATAATTGTGATAAAAAAGAAAATTCAGATCTCTTTCATGCCACATGTGGAGGCATGGGACTAACAGGGATAATTGTATCGGCAAAAATAAAGCTTTTAAAAATTAAATCTAAATTTATTAACACTCAGATAATTAAAACAAAAAATTTAAAGGATACAATTCTTAAATTTAAAGAGTTAAAAAACCAAAAGTATTTAGTCGCATGGATTGATGCCTTATCAAAAAACGAGTCTATTGGAAGATCGGTCATTTTCATTGGTAATCATTCCGATGATGGAAACTTAGAATTATTACAGAGAAAAAAAATTAAAATACCCTCGATATTTCCAGGTTTTATATTAAATCAATATACAATTAAGCTGTTTAATAAAACTTATTATTTTTTTCATAGAAATAAAAAAAAATTTAAACAAAGTTTGGATAATTTTTTTTATCCACTAGACAATATTAATAACTGGAACAATTTGTACGGTAAAAATGGATTCATTCAAATTCAAGTTTTGATTGAAAAAGAAGATTCTGAGAAAATTATTGGTGAAATTTTAAAATTTTTTCAAGAAAAAAATCAGTTTTCTTTCCTGAGCACTATAAAAGAATTGGGTTCAGGCAATGCAAATTATCTTTCATTTCCTTGTGGAGGTTATACTTTAACTTTGGATTTAAAAATGAACGGAAATTTAAAGGATGTATATCGAGAATTTGAATTGTTGTTGAAAAATTATAAAACCAAGATTTACTTAACAAAGGATTCTTTAATGTCTGAACAATATTTTAAAAATACTTACAAGAATTTCAATAAATTTATTGAAATTAAAGAAAAATATGACCCTTCTAAATTAATAAGCTCTTTTCAGTCACGAAGGTTGGGCATTTAAAAATGAGATCGATTTTAGTAATCGGTGGAAATTCGGATATTGGCTATGCAACAGCAAAGGTTTTTGCAAAAAATAAGTATAATATTCACTTGGCTTCTAGGAATATGGATCAACTTAATAATAAAAAAAAGGAAATAGAGAATTTATATGCAGTTGAATGTAAAGTTACACAATTGGACCTTCTTCAAGATGATCAAATAGTGAATTTCTTTGATAAAAACCCCAAATCTCCAGATATAATCTTGATTGCGCTGGGTTTTATGCAAAGTGAAGAAAAAAACTTTGAACGTATAATAAATTCCAATTATTTATCACCATTAAAGTTTATTGAGAAATCATTGATAAATTATTTACCACAAAAACAATTAAAAACAATAATTGGGATCAGTTCTGTGGCCGGCGATAGAGGTAAAAAAAGAAATACAATTTATTCTTCATCAAAATCCGCATTTAGTTCTTATTTAGATGGCTTAAGACAAAGGCTTTATTCAGATGGAGTTCATGTAATTACTGTAAAGCCAGGCTGGGTAGCAACTAAAATGACAAGAGACATGGTTTTACCCAAAATAATGACTACAAATGCTAACTTTGTCGGAAATAAAATATTCAAATCCTATAAAAGCAAAAAAAACACATTATATGTTCCAAAATTTTGGTTAATAATTATGTTTTTTTATAAAATGGTCCCGGAAATTTTATTTAAGTTTTTCGCAAAATAAACCTACATTGCAAAATTAAACAATAATTACTCTATAAATTTTTGTTTAGATTTTTAATAAAATTAATAATCAAAAAAATATAAAATCCTGAAGACGTAAATATTACGCGTTCCATGGTGCTCTTAATCGAATACTCAATATCCATATCTCTAAACAGGTAGGCACAAAAGATAAATGTCAGATTGAGAAAAAAATAATAGTTTAAATACTTGATGTAACTGTCTATTTTCCTTTGAAAATTCGATAGACACAATACTATGATTCCAGAAATAAAAAAGATGTTTATAAGAACATAGTAAGATAAATATGGTATGATAAATTTTAATTTATATACAATAAACGAAAAATTTAAATTTGATATATAGTCCAAATAATATGGATGTCCACTAGTGTCAATTAATTTTGCATCGAAAAATTGATAAATAACGATTTTAAAAATTATCATAGAGACATAAGAAATATTTATATAAATTTTAATTTTTCTTGAAATTTGATTGCTAAAGTTCAGCAGCAAAATTATTATTGACACGTAAGCTATACCTTCAGCTTTAAACCAAATTATGAGATTACAACCTAAAATAATAAAGAAAACATAAAATATATTTTTAGAATCTTTCAATAATGAAAAATATTTAGATAAAATTGCTAAAAAGGAAAATATTAAAACTTCTTGTAAACCGGAAAACCTTCCATATTTATAAAAAAGAAAAATCGTTAGAATAAATATTATATTGCTTATAAGAGTATCTTTTAAATTATTGTGACAGACATAAAATATTGAAAAACAAAGTATGAAAACGTAAAAAAGTCTTCCAAAATATTCAAATTTGATTGGCATTAAATTCCAGAAAAAAGCCCAATAAAAAGAACCCAAATGTGGATGCCAAGTGCCGTGAACAAATTTACCTAAATCGTATAAATTTTGATTTTCTACAAAAAATAATGCATAAATATAATAAAAATATTTTGCATCCCAACCAAGAGTTAGTTCTCCCGCAACATTGGTAGCAATTATCAGATAAATAATAAAGAATAATAATAAAAATTGAGTAAATTTTTTATACAAATCGAATTTTGGACTTTGAATAAAATAAATATAAATGAATGTGAAAAAATATAAAAAAATAAAAAACAAACTATATGAATCCAAAGCTATGGGCAAAATAGACAAAAATAATAAAATATTGCAATTTAATATTAAGTTAAAAGATGCGGTCCCCAGAATAGAAAACTTGTTGTTGATTAATAGTTTTGGATTAAAAATATTTATTGGCACTGAAATGATTAGAAAAAACAGAAAAAAACTAAATATTATTTGCAAAAACTCAATCATATTTACCTAACGTAATAACAGTTATTTATTTCATCTATTATTTGGAAATTTTCTAAAATATATTTATTTTTTAATACAATTTTTAATTGTAAGTCTTTAAATTCAGAAATATTTTTATTTTTTATTACAAAATAATATTTTTCTTCATCAGCGAAATTTAGATTTTCGAAAAATATATTTAATTCATTTTTTTTGTTCTCGTCTAAAAAGTTTTTAATATCAAATGTTCTGATTTTTTTTTTATTTCTAGATTTATCGATTGTTAAAATATCTATTTTCCAGTTGATTTTTTCAAAATTTTTTGAATTATTTATGATTTCTATACTTTCAATTTTATCAAATTTATTAGAATAAAACTCGACATCCTTAAATTCGAATAAATGATTACTAATCTTTACTAAATTTATTTCGATTTTTGAACCTGGATAATTAAGAAATATTAACTTCTCTGAATTTTTGTTAATTATTTTGGTATTTATTATTGCCCAATTTACTTGGGGTGTATGAACATAATTTACAATTATAGGATTATCTTTTATTTGATATTCTTTTTTAAGGTACAGTAAATATCCAATGCTTTCACCTGAACAATAACCATATTTATTTATTATTCTATCATCAAACTTATGCAAAGTAACTTCTGCTAAGTTTCTAAAAAAATTAGTTTTTATTCCAACAGCTATTGTTAATATTAGCAATACTATTATTTGTGATTTTTTTTTTATATTTAACATTGATTAATATTTTTTTAAGTAAATTACATAAATTCATTTATGCATGTAACCTTTCATTAATCTTTTCGGCGAGTCTAATTGCTAATTGGACAATTGTAAAAGTTGGATTTGTATAACCGCTAGTTACAAAGCTAGAACTTCCACCGATGTAAAGATTATTAATATCGTGGACTTTTAAATCTCTATTTACAGCTGAGTCAAATTTATTTATCCCCATCCTGGTGCCTCCCATATGGTGATGGACACCCAAATTTTTAAAACCTTCCAAATTATATATATTATCTCTGATTGCAATTCTACCTAGATCATCTTTTATACATAAATTTCCAAATTCTTCTAAAAACAATTTTGCGGTTTTGAGTACTTGGTTAGATTTTTTATAAAATAATTTTACTATTGGTATTCCAAATTTATCTTTTTCTTTTTTATCTAGAACAATTTTATTATTTTCATTTGGATGATCTTCTAAATTCATGAAAATATTTCCACATTTCAAATCGTTATTAAAAACCATTCTGGCTATTTTTTTTCCATATTTCGGGGCTACACATAAAATGTCTTTTATAATCTCTTTATATATTTTTGTATCTTCTCTGCTATTCATATAAAGAGCTGCACTTAAAATTTTTTTGTTATTGACCAATTCTTTTTTTGCAGCAAAATGAAGTGGGCCTTCATATTCTAAAAAATTATTTTCAAGTTTTTTTTTTAATTTTTTTTTATTAATTATTCCTACTCCACCTAGTATCCAAGGGTGATTCATCCAGTATTTCCCAATAGGTAAATCTTTATCAATAAGTTCTTGATTCTTATCTCTGGTCCAAAGCAAAATTCTAGAATTTTCAATTCCCCCGCAAGCTAATATAAAATATCTTGCGGTTATTTTTTTTTTTGATTTATTGGATATACATTCAGCGTGCTCTACGCTCTTATTGTGACCAACAAAATGTGATAATTGAGTATTTAGAAGCAACCATATGTTGTTTGAACTTTCTATATGATTTTTATATTTTTCGGCAAATCTTACTCTTGAATACTGAAATTCTACTTGATTAAAAAATTCGTTTACTGAAGATTTTCTGAATTGGTTATTAATATTAAGTATTTCGCAGGTTCTTTTTGAGTATGAGTTTAACTCATTATACTTTAACGGCCAAAGTTTAAAATTATATTTTTCTAAAGGTTTTGACCAACCACCCCAATGTCCCGAACTACCTCCAAATTGTCTTAGTCTATTTGATGATAAGTCAGTAACTAAGTCTCCGACAATTTTACCTTTATAAAATTCTTGGGAAGTTTGACTATAATTTTCACCTCCAGCTTCTATCAGCAAACATTTTATATTTTTTTTTTCTAATTCAAGCGCCGTTGTAATCCCAGCGGGACCACTTCCAAAAATGGCTACGGGAAAATTATCTAAGTTAATATCATTTAAATTTTGTAAAATCATTAATCACCATTATTCAGATACCATACAAAATTTTTATTTTTTTTTAATTTGGTCTTTGTAAAATGAGAAGGAAATAAATCAAATTTCATTAAAAATAAAATTGGCAGTGATGAAAAAAATGTTTTTAAAAAACTTCTTCTATGTATCTTCATTTGGTAATATGCACAATGTAAAATAAATTTAAGTCTACTAATTTAATCTTAAATGGAAGAAAATTTTCTTTTATTTGATTTTTAAAATTATATCTTATTAGTGAAATTAAATTAAAAATCGAATTTATGTGTTCAGTAGCAAGCAAATAATCATACTCATTGCTAGAAATTTTGTATGTTCTTTTTGCGGTATAATATTTGGTAAATATTTTACCTAACCTCCATAACAATCCAGGATCTGTTGGTAAAGATATTGAAAGCACTCCACCATTTCTTAATTTATTCATTGCTTCGAATAAAAATTTTTCAGGCTCATTTATATGTTCTAAACATTGAGATATAATTATTCTATCAAAAAAATTATTTTCGAATGGCAAATTTACTCCATCGTAAGAATGAGCTTTTATATTTTTTGTTTCTCTGCAAGACTCTATTGCATAACTTGAGGTTTCTGCTATGAAATATTCATCATATTCGTGTTCTAAGTAATCTAAATGAGGAGCATCGCCAGCCCCAATTTCTAGCACTTTGGAGTATTTTTTTTCTCTGTTGAAATTTTCAAGTTGTCTATGACAATATCTCATGACATACCCGTACAAGCCGGTATATAAATGAATGTTATATTTGCTGGCTAATTTTTTAAATACTTCTTTTTTATGCATAAGAGTTTAATTATATTAATTCAAATAATTGTAAAGTTATTTAATAATAATAGCATGGTAAAAAAAATATTTTAAAATCAATACTTATATTTTGTTTATGGCTAAAATATTATTAATTAATCCCTCTTATAGTCCTAGCTACGGAGGAACCAAAGTTTCAATAGTAAATCCCATTTATCCTACGCTGGGTCTTGCTACAATTGCTGCCACTGCATTGCGGAAAGAACACAAAGTTGAAATACTAGATCTATCCTGGCGACCATATGAATTTGAATTAATCCGTAATCGTATACTTCAAACAAAACCCGATATTGTCGGCATTACTGCGACAACTCCTTTGATGAATCAGTTACGTGATATAAGTGTTTTGACAAAAGACATATCTAAAAACATTCTTGTTATTGGTGGAGGACCTCATCCAAGCGCATTGCCAGAAGAAACTCTTCAAGAAACTTTGCTTGACGCTGTACTTGTTGGCGAGGCAGATTACTCATTCTCTGATATTTGTGATAACTATTCATTAGCCAGTGTTCGGGGTATTTTTTATCGAGATAATGACGAAATTTTTTCTACAGGTACGCGTCCACTCATAACAAATCTTGATGAATTACCAATGCCAGCATGGCATCTTTATAACGTTAAAGATTACCACAAAATATCACGTCTTCTTTGTAAAAGACTTCCGATGACTACAGTAGAATTTTCTCGTGGTTGTGTATATCGTTGTGATTTTTGTGCAAGTAAAATTTCGTTAGGTCTTGGTTATCGTAAAAAATCATCAAAACGTTGTGTTGAAGAAGTCAAACATTTACATGATCTTGGTTTCAAAGAATTTATGTTAGCCGATGATATTTTCACTTCAGATCAAAAATGGGCAAAAAAAGTTTGTGATGCTATTTCTTCTTCTGGTGTTGATATGGTCTGGACTTGTACTAACGGTATTCGTGTTGAAAGCGCTGACAGTAATCTTTTTAAATCTATGCGAAAGTCAGGATGTTATCGCGTTTCATTTGGATTTGAGTCTGGAAATGACAATGTATTGAAGACTTTTGGTAAAGGCGGTCGCGCTACTATTGAGCAGGCTCGAAAGGCAGTTAAAATAGCTAGGAAAGCTGGCATTGACAGTAATGGTTATTTTATGATTGGACTTTCAGCCGATACAGAAAAAACTATGCAAGAAACAATCGAATTTGCCCGTAAAATTCCTGTAGACATGATAAAGGCCAGTATCTGCATTGCTTTTCCCGGTACCAAAATGTTTAATGATTACGTTGACAAAGGGCTTATTCGTTCATTCGATTGGGATGAATATATGATCTATACCGCTAAAGATTTATTTGCTCATGAAAATCTTACCTTTGATGTTATTCAAAATTATATGAAAAAATTTTTCTTTCATTGCATACTTTTTAATCCTGGTTTTATAATACGTCGTATTATTAGAGGAATTCGTACTGGAGAATTTTTTTGGGATGCATATTACGCGCTAAGATTTTACCTTCTACCAACAACAGGAAATGTAAGTAAATCGAAATATTACGCCAAAGAACGTTGGCCGAAATATGATTTCAAAAATTGTTCTCCTAAACCTGCATATTATCAGATAGCAAGAAAAAACCATTCCCCAGAGGAAAAAAGTTAAATGAGAGGATGCAAAGATAAAGAAAAATCCGATAAAATATGAGTTCTTACTTACGCTAAGATTTATATATTTTAAAGTATTTTAAGAGCCATCCTAATCTAAAATAATACTCTTTATAAGATTTTTTAACTAGATTTTTCAAATTTTCGGTACTAAGGTTTTTATGTTTAAACACTAATTGCCACTGCGTAAAATCCTCAAATTTTTTTGTTAAAATTTTATTTTTATATTCTGTGTCATAGATTGGAGTTCCAGGATATGGTGTAAAAATACTGAACTGAGAATAGGTTGCATTAATCCGTTTTGAAAAATTAAGAGTATCTAAACAACTTTTATAATTATCCAATGGCAATCCATAAATGAACATGGTTTTTACTTTAAGGCCAATTTTCTCAATTGTTTTTACTAAATCTATTTCTCTTTCTTTTTTAATTGAAAATCTTTTACAATCTTTTAACACTTCATCTGAAGAAGACTCGATACCTACTTCTACATATCTCAAACCCGCAGAATATAATTTTTTAGCAATTTGTACATTTAAATTATTAAGATGGGTTTCAATTCCAAATTTTATTTTTAAATCTTCTTTTATTAATTCATTACAAAACTGTTCTGTTTGTGGATTATTAATAGAGAAAACTGGGTCTCTAAATAAAAAACTATTAATATTGTATTTTTCTTTCCACAATTTTATTTCTGAAATTATATTTTTTACCGATCTCCTTCTAACCACTCTTCCTTGTTGAGTGGGATATGTACAATAATTAAAGCAGGAGTAGGGACAACCTCTTGAAGCTAAAATAGGAATTGTTTTCCCAAACTTATTTATAAAAAAAGCTTTTGGTCCTCCAGAGTTAAAAAATACTTCCCAAGCAGGAAAAGGTAATTTGTCAAGGTTTTTGTCTAAAACACTTTTCAATATCCCTCTTTTTTTTTCTTTAATTAAAATATTAATATCTTCTTTTAATAAAAAAAATTCAGGTTCTCCGGAAATGACAAAATCAGATTCTTTTATGTATAAATCTGGTACTGCCGTACAGAAAGATCCGATCACCCCAGTATAAATTTCTCTTTTTTTTAATTTTTTTAAAACTTCCAATTCAGTTTCGTGACAAACAATAGATGATGTTACTAAACACAAATCGACATTATTTACCAAATCTACATCATTTTCATAAGTTACATCGTAACCTTTTTTTTTCAGAACTGATATTGAGTATGCTACATATAAAGGTGGGTATTGAATAAGTTTTTTAACAAAATATGATAAAATTAAATTAAAAAAATTATCACCAAACTCATTCGAGGTGCCATAACCTCCCGCCTGATCTTTATTTATTTTTGAGTTGCTTTTTTTATATGGGTCTAAAATAATTATTTTCATTATAATTTAAAGTCAGTTTGAATTATATCATAATTATTTTTGTTAATATGATTTAAAAAATCTGAATCTTCAAATTTCTGAAGATAATAAGATTTATAAAAAAAATTCTTAACGAATGAAGGAAACAGTTTAAAATATTTTGAGGGCATTGATACTATAATTTTTTTTTTGTTTTTATTATTTATTTCATCCACAATTTCATAAAAAGAAATTTTTTTATTTCCACAAACTATTATTTTTTTCTTATTTTCTATTTTATCTAAAGAAATTAATAAAATTTTTTCTGCTAGAGATGAACAATTAATCGGATAAAAATAATTACCTGGATTAAAAACCGGCACAATAGGTATTTTGCTAGACAAAATATTTTCAAGGTCATTGTATGCCCCCTTGGTCTTATCCAGAATTATATCTGGGTAAATTGAAATAACCTTTCCTTTGTTAAGCATAATTTTTTCAGAATCTTTTTTTGATAAACTGTATTTATCTGTTGAATTTTTAAATATTCTTGTAGAACTAATATTTATAAAAGCACTATGTTTATTTAGCTTAAATGAAGATTCTTGAAATAAAATAGGAAAGTAACTATTAAAATAAAATTCTTTGTAGTTGTTAGGCTTCAAAGAAGCGGCACAATTAATTATTATGTCAACATGCTTATTTAAAAATAAAAATTCATTTATATGTTCAGAATAAAAGTTTTTCAAATTTATGTCTGTTTTGGTAGGTCTTGGAATTTTAAATTCAATAAATTTAATTTTTCTTTTTTCAAACAATTTAATTAACTCGCTTCCCAAATGTCCTGAGGAACCTGTGATACAAAACAACTTTTGATTTGGTTGATAATTCATATTTTTTAATTAATATACTAAATTACTACATTAATACGTTTCAATGTTATTTTGTGATTCACATAATAAATAAATGATAAAAAACAATAAATATAAAATATATATTTCTTTCATACTGATCAGCCTAACTTTAACTTTCATTTTATTCGGGCCAGAAAATATTAAATTCACAAATTTTAACTGGATATCAGCTTATGATATGTTGGCCCACCAGGTAGCTTGGAAATTTTTTTCTAACGATATTTGGCATTTTCCATTGGGAAAAAATCCAAATTATGGAATAGACATTGGAAGCGCAATTGTTTTTACAGAGGCTGTTCCACTACTTGCGGTTATATTTAAAATTTTTAAAAATTTTTTACCAAATAATTTTCAATTTTTTTCTTTTTGGATTTGTTTGTGTTTCTTTTTTCAACTTCTTTTCTCATATTTAATAATTTATCACTACACTCAAAATAA
>Ga0208640_1000427_pt1 | contig 17937 bp, 12 predicted proteins | sample ETNtaG_23_FD_185774 | JGI IMG/M metagenome (GOLD analysis project Ga0208640, IMG submission 185774) | Marine microbial and viral communities from oxygen minimum zone, Eastern Pacific Ocean - ETNP201310SV72 (SPAdes) (version 2) | ecosystem: Environmental > Aquatic > Marine > Oceanic ... | reverse complement strand
ATTTATCTAATGGTGATTATGTTCCTCATGAACGCCTAAAAGCGCCGCTGCTTGAAATAGCTGAGAAAAATGGCGTTTCTGAAATTCTTAACGACAATGGCCCTTATGGGCTTTATATATGGCGAGTGCTTTCGGAGACTCTGTGCTATGCAGCCTCACTTGTGCCTGAGGTGACAGAAGACTTAACTCAAATAGATGATGCAATGAAGCTTGGCTATAACTGGATTAAAGGCCCTTTTGAGCTTTTAGATGAGATTGGAGCTGAGGGCTTTATAAACAGGCTAAAAGACGACGGACGAGATGTTCCAAGCTTCCTCCAAAAAAGCCTGCCAAAGAAATTTTATACTGCTTTAGAATCTGAACTCAGTTTTCTTGGCGTCGATGGAGCAACCAAGCCAATTGTTCGCTCGAGCGGCGTTCTTAGGTTCTCTGAGGTTCGCCAGACACTAAAAGCAATACACTCTAACGAGTCTGCGAGCTGGTATGAATTTGAAGGCGTAGCAGTTGTTGAGTTTCACTCCAAAGCAAACGCTCTTGACAGCGGGTCATTAGACGTGCTTACTGATGCGTTATCTGAAGCTGAAAAAATGGGCTTAAAGGGCGTCGTAATCCATAATGATTTTCAGCACTTCTCTTGTGGTGTAAGTCTTTGGGGGGTTAGAGATTATTTTGAAAAAGACGATTTTGATGCGCTAGACGCCTTCCTTGTTTGCTTTCAAAACACCATGCTAAAAATGAGAAATGTCAATCTCCCTGTCGTCGCGGCACCAGTGGGAATGTCTATTGGTGGTGGCTTTGAAGTTGTCCTTCATGCTGATCATGTTGTGAGCCATGCTAATTCAGTAATGGGCCTTGTTGAGTCTTTTGTTGGAGTGGTGCCTGCCGGAGGAGGCTGCAAAGAAACCCTTTATAGATGGGCCGAAAATTTAGGCGATAACCATAAAGCAGCCTGGAAATCATTTATGAATATTGGGCTTGGTAGGCGCGCTAACTCCCCAACAGAGGCTGGCGCCTTATCTATGAGAAAGGTCGACGACGTTTTCCATATGAACCGAGACTATATTCTCAATATCGCCCTAAATTCATTAGACAACACGATAAAAGCTGGCGCTAGAAAGCCTCTGGCTCTTTCGGGGTCTGAACACTTTAAAGAAATGCTTGAGTGGCTCACAACCAACCATGAAAAAGGCGTGCTTACGCCACATGACGTTACAGTTGGAACTGAAATTGCTAGAATTGTTAGCGGCGGAGACTGTCCATCTAGCACTATCTTTACAGAGCAAGATATTTTAGATGCAGAACGATCTTCTTTTATATCGCTAGCTCAAACCCCTGAAACACAAGCAAGAATTGTTGCCATGTTAGATAATGGAATAACACTTAGAAACTAATGGTTATAACTATGGACAAAAATCCTGCAAACTTTGTACCTCTAACACCAATCTCATTCTTACACAGAACTGCAGACATATATGGAGACCGTACAGCAGTTGTTTATGAAAATATGTCCTACACCTGGAAAGAAACAAGGGAGCGCTGTGTTCGTATCGCTTCTAGCTTAGGCGCTCATGGTGTTGAGCCGGGTGACACAGTATCTGTGCTAGCCTTTAATACACCAGAAATGTTTGAGTCGCACTTTTCTATCCCAATGGCGGGGGCAGTTCTTAACACAATAAATGTTCGTCTTGATGCTGACACAATTGCCTATATTCTCGATGACAGTAATGCAAAAATCCTTATAGTTGATAGAGAGCTTTTTGAAGTTGCCTCTGAGGCTATTTCGATTTCATCCTCTAGTCCAACAATAGTTTTAATAGATGATAGCTTTGCCGAGCCTGGTCCAGAAATTTCTATAAACACCGTTAGTTATGAGTCATTAATCAACCAAGGGGATCCATCGTTTAATTGGCACAAACCTAATAACGAATGGCAGCCGCTATCCCTTAACTATACCTCAGGAACAACTGGACAGCCTAAGGGCGTTGTTTATCATCATCGAGGCTCCTATTTAATGAGCATGGGCACGGTTATTGGCTGGGAGCTTCCCAACCATCCCGTATACCTCTGTTCAGTGCCAATGTTTCACTGTAATGGCTGGGGACACGCATGGACTATGGCAGCCGTCGCAGGAACAGTTGTCTGCTTGAGGGCCTTTGTGCCTGAAAAAGTGTTTAATTTATTAGAGAGCCAGTCTGTAACACATTTCGGTGGCGCCCCAATTATGCTTAATATGCTAGTAAATGCACCAACAAACATTCAAAAGTCCTTTGACAGAGAAATTAAAGTTATGACAGCCGGAGCACCTCCTCCTGCAAAGGTACTGGAAAGCATGATGTCTCTGGGTTTTAATGTGCTACATGTATACGGCCTAACTGAAACCTATGGCCATATTCTTCAAGCCGCGCCTCAACAGTCTTGGCTTAACAAAAGCCCTGTTGATCTTGCAAGGCTTGGCTCGCGCCAAGGCGTTCGTTTTCCAATGACTGAAGATGTAAGCGTGATTGACCAAGAAACGGGCGCTCATGTCACTGCTGATGGCGAAACAATTGGCGAAATAGTTATCCGTTGTAATACCTGTATGATGGGCTATTTGAACAGCCCTAAAGCAACCAAAGAGGCCTTTGAAGATGACTGGTTTCATAGTGGAGATTTGGCGGTAATTCACAAAGACGGCTATATTCAAATAAAAGACCGATCAAAAGATATTATTATTTCAGGCGGGGAGAATATTTCTTCGATAGAAGTTGAAAATGTTCTTTATCAGCATCCTTCAGTTGGTGAGGCAGCTGTTGTTGCCATGCCTGACGAGACTTGGGGGGAAAGCCCTTGTGCTTTTGTTGAGCTGAAACCAGGCCAAGAAGCAACAGAAGAAGAGCTTATAGACTTTTGTCAAGAAACTATGGCGTCATTCAAAAAACCAAAAAAAGTAGTATTTAGGTCGCTGCCAAAAACAGCCACTGGAAAAATTCAAAAGCATGTCCTGCGCTCAACATTTCTAAAGAGCGAGGAGGAAGATGTCTAACTATATAGCCCCTATCGAAGAGATGAAGTTTGTTCTAAACGAAGTGGTAGGGCTAGAAGATCTGTGTAAAACAACTCAGTCAGACTCTTCAACAGTCGACATAATTGATACTATTCTTGATGCCGCTGGCAAGCTTGCTAAAGAAGAAATAGAGCCTATCAATAAGTCTGGAGACCTCGAAGGAATAAAAATTAACGCTGCCGGTGAAGTAGTCACCGCCAATGGCTTTAAAGAAGCTTATCAACATTATGTTGAGGGCGGCTGGGGCTCTATTCAGTTCAGTCCTAAATATGGAGGACAAGGAATGCCATTTGTGGTTGCAACAAGCATCCAAGAAATGTGGCATTCAGCCAATATGTCTTGGGGCCTTTGTCCCCTTCTTACTCAGGGAGCAGTTGAAGCAATTTCTCACAACGCCAGCGAGGAGCTCAAACAGCGCTATTTGCCTAAGCTTATATCTGGCGAGTGGAGTGGAACAATGAACCTTACTGAGGGTGATGCAGGAACTGATGTCGGGGCGCTCAAAACTCGCGCCACTCCTGAAAAAGATCATTATTTAATTCGTGGTCAAAAAATATACATTACTTGGGGTGAACACGACATGACAGAAAACATAGTGCATTTGGTTTTAGCAAGATTGCCCGATGCTCCTAAAGGGGTTAAAGGTATTTCGCTTTTTTTAGTTCCCAAATTTCTTGTCAATGATGATGGCTCTCTCGGCGAACGTAACGACCTAAAAGCATTGTCACTTGAGGACAAAATTGGAATACACGCCTGCCCAACTTGTGTCATGAGTTATGGTGAAAAAAGTGGGGCGATTGGTTACCTGGTAGGCGAAGAAAACAAAGGCATACAGTGTATGTTTACAATGATGAACAATGCTCGATTAACTGTTGGGCTGCAGGGAGTCTCAATAGCAGAGCGCGCATATCAACAGGCTCTTAGTTTCTGCAAAGAACGAGTTCAAGGTGTTGCCCCTGGGCATACTGAGGTCGGACCTATCATTAGACACCCTGACGTACAAAGAATGTTAGGCACAATGAAATCAATCACCGAGGCCTCAAGAGCTTTGACTTATTCGGCTTGCGCTGAGGTTGATATGGTTGCTGGAAACCTACCAAGTAACAAATTAGAGTTTCACAACAGAAGACTGGAGATCCTTACTCCGATTGTTAAAGGATGGTGCACAGAAATCGCTCAAGAGGTGGCCTCTCTGAGCCTTCAATGCCATGGAGGAATGGGCTATATTGAGGAAACCGGCATTGCTCAAATTTTTAGAGATGCTCGGATACTGCCAATCTACGAAGGAACAAATGGGATCCAATCAATGGACCTTGTTGGTAGAAAGATTATCGGGGATAGTGGTCTAGGGATTAAAGAGCTGATATCAGAAATGAAAGAATGCGCTGACCAAGCGCTGCCTAGCGCCTCACTTTCAACCGCACAATTAGACCTCTTTAAACAGTCTATTGAGGACCTAGATAGCGCTTTAACCCTTGTGCTAAATAATTCTGATAACAAACACCATTCTGGGATGATAGCCTTTGATGTGCTAATGATGGTAGGAACTATTTCTGCAGCCTGGCAGATGCTTAAAAGTCATGAAAAGGCAAAGATTGCCTTCAAAAACAAAACAATTTCATCTGAGTTTTTTGAGGAAAAAGCTAAAACTATTACACACTTTATTAACTTTATTTTGCCGAGGTATATGGGGCACTTTGCCTCAATTGCTGCGGCTTCTTGCTAATATTAATAAATAATTTTTATTGATTATTAACCCGGACCATTAATTGTCTTTATTGCTCAAGGGCGCCTTGTTTGCTTTAGGTCAATAAAAGTCCAAAATAGATTTTGCTAAAAATTAATAATTATGGGATAATCAGCGCCTTTCAGCAGAAACAAACTGGAAAAGGAAGCGGGCTTGGTGTTCAAGCCTGCAGTAGTTTAATGTATCACACAGAGCCACAATAGCAACCAGGGTGCCCTAATAGCTAGGGTTGGTTGTTAGGCGATGTGGAAGTCTTAACCCAGGAGAAAATATGGCGAAAGCATCAATGAAAAAAATGTTGGAGGCTGGCGTTCACTTTGGCCACCGTTCACGTTTTTGGCATCCAAAAATGGAGCCCTTTATTTACGGAACCCGCAACGGCGTTCACATTATCAACCTAGAGAAAACCTTACCGCAATTTAACGACGTGCTCAATTTTGCAAGCAAAACCGCAGCTCACGGAGGATCAATTCTGTTTGTTGGCACAAAAAGAGCTGCCAACAACATTATTAAAGAAGAGGCGATTCGCTGTGGAATGCCTTATGTCAATCACCGCTGGTTGGGTGGCATGATGACAAACTATAAAACCATTAAAGCGTCAATCAAACGCCTAAAGGACCTAGAGTTTTTAGCAGAGGAAAATTTTGCTCAATTTAGCAAAAAAGAAGCGCTTGTTATGACTAGAGAGATGGAAAAGCTCGAAAGAAGTCTTGGAGGCATAAAAGATTTAGGGGGGATTCCTGATGTTGTCTTTGTCATTGATATTGGTCATGAGAAAAATGCTGTTCGTGAAGCTCGAGCACTTCAAATTCCAATTATTGGCATTGTTGATACCAACCATAACCCAGAAGGAATTGATTACATTGTTGCCGGTAATGATGACTCTATTAGGGCGATTAGTTATTATGTTCGTGAAATTGCCAATGCGGTTTTAGAGGCAAAAGCTTCAATAAGCCCTGCCCAGAAAAAAACTGAGAAGAGGCCAGCCGCTAAGGCAGCGCCAGAAAAGAAGCCTGCAGCAAAAACTGAGAAGAAGCCAGCTGCTAAAGCAGCGCCAGAAAAGAAGCCTGCAGCAAAAACTGAGAAGAAGCCTGCAGCAAAAACTGAGAAGAAGCCTGCAGCAAAAACTGAGAAGAAGCCAGCTGCTAAAGCAGCGCCAGAAAAGAAGCCTGCAGCAAAAACTGAGAAGAAGCCAGCTGCTAAAGCAGCGCCAGAAAAGAAGCCTGCAGCAAAAAAAACAACAGCTAAAGATAGCGAAGAAGCAAAATAATAGGAGACGAGCCATGGCAATAACAGCCGCTTTAGTTAAAGAATTAAGAGAAAGAACAGGCGCCGGCATGATGGACTGCAAAAAAGCCCTGATTGAAACAAACGCCGACCTTGAGGCAGCAATCGACTTGATGCGTGCCTCAGGAGCAGCAAAAGCCGCAAAAAAAGCCGGCCGTGTAGCTTCGGAAGGCCTTGTCAGTATTGCAGTCAGTGACGATAATAAGTCTGCAGCGATTCTTGAAGTTAACTCTGAAACAGACTTTGTTGCAAAGGGAACAGCCTTTATAGAGTTTGTAAATACGCTGGCTAAATTAGCACTGAAAAATATGCCCGCTACCGTAGAAGAGTTTTTAGCTCAAACTCTCGATACTGGCGAAACAGTCGACAAGGCAAGAGAAAACATTGTCGCCAAAATTGGTGAAAACATTTCTGTTAGACGCGTTGAAGTAATTCAGGCTGAAAATGGCGCCATTGGCGCCTATAAGCACGGTGGCCGCATTGCTGTTTTGACTCAGCTAGCTAAAGACGATGTGGCTTTAGCCAAAGATATTGCGATGCACGTTGCAGCCTCAAGACCTGAGTGCGTCAGCGAAGACCTGCTGTCAGAAGAGCTGATAGAAAGAGAAAGAGCTATTTTTATTGAGCAAGCAAAGGAAAGCGGCAAGCCAGATAACATTATTGAAAAAATGATTGTCGGCAGGATGAAAAAATTTGTTAATGAGGTTACACTTTATGGTCAACCGTTCATCAAGAACCCTGACACTACCGTGGGCAAACTGGTTGAGTCAAATACCAACAAAGTTATCTCTTTTGTCCGCTTTGAAGTTGGCGAAGGAATCGAGAGAAAAGTAGGCAGCTTTGTTGAGGAAGTTATGGCCCAAGCTCAAGGCTAACAATATAACACTCATTCATCGAAAAAGGCGCTTTTTGCGCCTTTTTTATTTGTTTACCCTTAATGTTATAAGTCTTTTTTGTCACTTATAATCAACTTCATAATAGCTGGCATTAAATAAAAGTCAGCCAAAAGTGCGACAATTATTGCGCTCGCGGTTAGAACTCCAAAATCAAACATGTTGTTCATTCTGGAAAAAGTTAAAACCAAAAAACCAAGTGCGAGCACTATCGATGTAAGGGTAATTGCTCTGCCCGTTCCCATTAGTGTCAGCCTTACCGCCTTGTCTACATCATTGTATTGTATTTCATAACGCCTAAAGTTGTGCATAAAGTGCACAGTGTCGTCGACAGCTAGGCCTAGTGCTATGGCGCCAATTAGTAATGTAAACATATCCAAAGGCATTTTAAAGATCACCATAATCATTAAAATAAAAATGATGGGCAAAACGTTTGGAATCATACTAATCAAGCCAATTTTTATATTGCCAATCATAAGCACCATCAACACTGTAATCATAGAAAACGCGAGCAGATAGCTAAACCCACTGCTGTAAATAGCCTGCTCAAAAGTAACTGTCATCAAAGTCCCAATACCAGTAAAAGTCACTTTCGCCAGCCCCTCAAACTCTTGATCAAAGTATGACTGGGCCCTGTCAAGGAATTGATTTCCCTCTAAAGAATCTGTAAATGGTGTTCTAAGTGTTATGCGGGCTTTTGTGTAGTTGGCATCAACTAGACTTTCTAAATCGTTGTTTCCGCTACTTTCAAAAAGCAAAAACTCTTGGGCAATTAAATCTGCGCTATCAGGTATTGAGTAGTATTCCTGGCGATTTTCGTTAAGGGCTTGATTGGTCTCCTTGATAATATCAACAAAACTAACTACCTTTCCAATTCCCATGTTTCCAGTTGTAATGTTGTTGATATTAGACGACACTCTTTCGATCGCATATAAAACCTCAGGATTGTATAACCCGTTTATGAGCCCAGTATCAATAATAGCTTCAAGCGTGAGAGAACCTTGAAATTTCTCATCAACTTTTTCTGTAGCAACACGTGCAAAATTATCCTCTGGCAGCCACTGTAAAGGAAAATGTGAAAACTTAAGTTGTGCTGCAAAAAAGACAGCGCAAGTAATTAGAACTGTGCTTATTATGACAACAAGCTTAGCTCGAGTAGTGGCAAAAATACCTATGCCTATGAGCAACCTGTCCATTCGCGTATACCCCTCTTTATCAGCAACAGACTCTCGATGCCTAAAACTAATTAAGGATATTAGCGCGGGCAATAAGACAAGCGTAAATAAAAGACCCACCAATACTCCAGCGCTGGCATAAAGCCCAAGGTCTGCAACCGGAGCAACCTCAGAGAATGAAAAAGACCACAATCCCGCCGCAGTGGTTAAAGAGGTCATCACAATGGCAAGGCCTGAGTGTCCCATTGCATAGCGCAAAGATTTTCTTTTATCACGAGTTACCACAAGATCTTTATAAAAAACTGCCAGCAAATGAATGCTCGAGCTGGTTACCACTGCTAATAAAAAAGTTGGCAAAATTTGAGTTGCCATTGTAAATGGAGCGGAAAAAGCAGACATCAAAGAAACCGTACTAATCAATGTCAATGCCACACAAACCAAAGGCAACATAACGCCCGATATCCTTCTAAATAGAGAAAATAAAACAATCAAAATAACACCAACCATAAGACTAATAAAAACAATCGCATCAGCTCGTAAAGCTTGCTTAAAAATTCCTGCTATTGCGGCCGAGCCAGTAAGATAAGTCTCAAAGTTGACGTTTTCAAAACGAGACATTATTTGCCTTGTTTTTGAAATTATTTCGTCATTTTCTGCGTCACTTAAATATGCTTCTGAACTGACTTGAGAGAAAGAGTCAAACTCTAGATCATCACTAAACTCTAGATCATCACTAAACTCTAGATCATCACTAAACTCAGGGTAATTGTTTTTTTCGCTTAAACTTTCGCTAGAAAAAGTTTTTGTATTTACAGTAAGAATTGTCATTGTTTGGTCCTCACTGTAAAAAAGATTTTCAAAAATTCTACTACTAAGAATCTTGCTTTTTAGCTCTTCTGCTTCAGCTTGATTGTTTGGTACAGCCTCAATTAACGGCTCTACAATCAGCTCTCCTTCCGCACCATAGGTGTTTCGAGCATTGATTAGAGAGTCTACTCCTTCAATATGCGGAAGCTCGTCCTCCAAGGCCTTATGAAAGCTGTCGAGTTTTTGTAGAAAATTAAGATCAAATATATTTTCAGTTTTAACCGCCACCATTAATTTTTCATCCCGACCAAACTGATTTCTAAACACGTCGTAGTCTATTCTCATTGGGTCGGTTTTATGCAAAAACCCTTCGGTTGAAGTGTCCATTTTTAGGGACGGCAGCTGTGTGGCTAGAGCGCCAACAAGAAGCAAAACTGCAAAAATAACTTTTTTAGAGTTATTAAATACAAGGTCGGAAAACGACTCAAACCCTCTTTCTGTTTTAAATCTCCAGTTCATTCTGTTTTTTGATTAAGTTGTTCTTTGTGAGTTCCGAGCCTTTAGAGGGCTGTAGACAAAAAACAATTATACTTAGGTCTTTACTCAGATTATTGCCTATGTTGGACCTCCAAAGGCTTGCTCTACTTGCCTAGTAAATAGGAAAATTTAAGAGGAATATAAAAAAGTAATAAAAAAAATACTTTAAGGAATATAATTCGTTATATTTCAGGTTTAGGAGTGTCTCATGAGGCGTGGAAGGTCTAAGCAAAAACGAGTTGTGCCAGTCGTCCAGCAGGCTCCATATCGGCAACTGAAAAACCCTTATCAACCTATGCTGGTGTTTTCAGACGACGAGATAGAGTCGATTCATCAATCCTCACTGAAAGTTTTATGTGACACTGGAATGGACATCCTATCTCCTCGGGCAGTTGCGATATTAAAGCGTGAAGGGGCTATGGTTGATAGCAATGGCATGAGGGTTCGCTTTGATCCTGACTTTATCATGGAGAAAATTTCAACGACGCCGAATGAGTTTACGCTACATGGCAGACATAAAGACAGAGATGTCCATATTGGTGGCCGCTCCGTTGCTTATTGTATGGTTTCAAGCGCCCCCAATGTTTCTGATTTAGACAGGGGCCGAGTGCCTGGCAATTTTGAAGATTATTGCAATCTAATACGCCTAGGTGAAGCTCTCAATACTGTCCATGTGCAGTGTGGCTACCCAGTTGAGCCTTGCGATCTTGATGTAAGCATCAGACATTTGCAAGCTGTGTCGGCAAGTGTGCGCCTTTGTACGAAGCCATTGTATGGCTACGCCATAGGTAGCGAGCGAATGCTTGATGCAATTGAAATTATTCGCATAGGTCGCGGCATTGATGAAGCAACTCTACTGAAAGAGCCGTCAATTACCACCGTAGTTAATGCTAACTCTCCGCTTGTCTACGACAAAGCTCTTTTAGAGGGAGCAATCGAAATGGCTGAGCGAAATCAGCCGGTTATTTACACGCCATTTACGTTAGCTGGTGCGATGGCGCCGATAACTGTTGCTGGAGCGCTGGTCCAACAAAACGCTGAAGCACTTGCAGGGCTTACCTTTCATCAATGTGTCAAGTCTGGAGCGCCGGCTATTTATGGTAGCTTTACTTCTAATGTTGACATGAAATCAGGCTCCCCTGCATTTGGAACGCCAGAGTATGCACAAGCCACCATTGCTAGCGGCCAACTTGCAAGAAAATACAAAGTCCCTTTAAGAGCCTCTAATGCCAATACATCAAACGCCCCTGATGAGCAATCAGTCTATGAATCTCAAATGTCTCTATGGGCTTGTTTATTAGGACATGTAAATTTAATCAAACATGGTCATGGCTGGATTGAAGGAGGCCTATGCGCATCTTATGAAAAAATTATTTTAGACGCAGAAATGATCCAAATGATGCAAGCCTTTCTAGAGCCGGCAAAAGTTGATAAAGATACGCTAGGAGTTGGCGCAATTGCGGAGGTTGGGCCAGCCAGTCATTTCTTTGGAGCGACACAAACTATAGAGCGATATAAAACGGCCTTTTATACTCCGCTGTTATCTGACTGGCGCAACTTTGAGTCCTGGAGAGACGACGGTTCACTCGACACAACCCAGCGAGCCAATAAAATATGGAAACAGCTCCTTGTTGAATGCCAAGAGCCAAAGCTCGAGGCAAGCGTTGAAGAAGAGCTTTCCTTTTTTGTAGATAAAAGAATTTCTGAAGGCGGCGCGGCGGAGCCTTAAGCGCTATAACCAGGAAGAACTACAATAGCTCAACAACGCTATCATTTTCTTTGGCTAGGCTTTGATTATTTTTCACTGCTCTCCATGACACAAAAAGGCCGCTAAGAATAATAATCACAAGCCCAAGGACTGCTTCTTTTGTTGGTATAAATTTAAATATTATATAGCTTAAGATAATAGCGACAACTATTTCAAAGTAATTGAAAGGGCTTAGCTCGGATGCGCTTGCATACTCAAAGGCCTTGATAATCATAAAATGAGATATCGCTGCCACAAGTCCCATTGCGGCAGCCATTAAAACCCCTGTTAAATCCGGTGTCTCCCACACTGAAAAAGCCATTGGGCCAAGAACAATAGTGCCAACTATGGCAGTATAGAAAAGAGTTAGCAAAGGAGGGCCGCTATGACTAAGACTTCTTGTAGTTATAATATAAAACGCATAACAAAAGCCCGCAACAAGTGCATATAGAAGAGTGGGTTTAAATTCTTCAGTGTTTGGTTGCAGCACAATAACAACACCAACAAATCCAACCAAAACACCAACACCAATATAGGGGTCAAACCTCTCTCCTAAAAAGAAAGGGGCAAGAGCGGCAACCACCAGGGGCGAAATAAATAACAAGGTTAGTGCGTTAGGTATGGGGTTGGTTTTAATGGCGGCAAAAAAGAATAGTGTTGCCAGTGCCAACATTAGACTACGTAGCAGGTGAAAGCCTGCCCTGCTTGGCGCCTTCCACCAACTGAGTTGCCGCCAATAAAGCAATGGCACTAGCCACAATGTATGAAAAGCAAAGCGAGACCAGGCTACCTGCGTCACCGGATAGTCTTCACTAAGCATCTTTGCTAGTACATCAAGCATCGGCACAACCGACATTGCCCCTAGCATAAAGCCTATTCCTATTAAAAGCTTTCGGTTATTGAGGTTCATCTAGTTGAACACCATAAGAAAAATTATGATTGTACAAGAACGTGATATAGACGAGGCATTAAAATAGTGGTGCCGATGGTCGGAGTCGAACCGACACAGCTTGCGCTACAGCCCCCTCAAGGCTGCGTGTCTACCAATTCCACCACATCGGCCTTATTAATTTTCTGGTACGTCTGATGAGTTATCGTTTGTAGTCGGCAGGTCGGACTGTGCGTCGTCCTCACTCACTGTTTGAACCATAACGCTCTGACTTGAGTCAACAGTTCTTTCGCTTGTGGCAAGATAAGCCAAACTAATACTTGTAATAAAAAATGCAGTGGCCAAAGCCGCCGTTAGTTTGTATAAAAAAGAATGCGCGCCCCTTGCTCCAAAGACTGCTCCTGCTGCTCCCGAGCCAAAACCAGCGCCTGCGCTTGCCCCCTTGCCATGTTGAATTAAAATTAATCCGACCAAGCCCAAAGCTAACAACACATGAACTACTAAAATGATTTGAAATGACATATTAACCTACCCTGCAAATTTGTAAAAAATCCTCTGGTTTAAGAGATGCACCCCCAATTAAACCGCCATCAATGTCAGCACAGGCAATAAGCTCTTTCGCATTGGCGGCATTCATACTTCCGCCGTACAAAATAGGCGTTTGCTGTGCCACATCATAATTGTTATTTGCCAGAAGTTGACGAATAAAAGCATGTACCTCTTGTGCTTGTTCGGGCGATGCAGTAACACCAGTGCCAATTGCCCAAACAGGTTCATAAGCGACAACAATGTTTAAAAAAGCGTCAATACCAACCAGATCAGCCACTGTGTTAATTTGCGCAGCTACAACACTCTCGGTCTCTCCAGCCTCTCTCTGTTCCAGCGTCTCCCCCACACAAAACAATGGAATTAAACCACTGTCTAGCGCAGCCTTAACTTTTTCTGCAACAATTGTATTGGTTTCTCCGTAGAAACTTCTTCTTTCTGAGTGACCCACAATTACATGTTGCGCTCCAAAATCTTTAATCATGTCGGCACTTACTTCTCCAGTGAAGGCCCCTGACATGTTTGTATTTAAGTTTTGAGCGCCAAGCCTGACTTGGCTATGGGTGATTAGCGCTTCAACTTGTGACAAATATGGGAATGGCGCACAAATAACAACCTCAGAACTAACATTGCTCATGCCAGACAGTATTCCCATTACTAGTTTATTGACAGACTCTTTGCTGGCATTCATTTTCCAGTTGCCAGCCACAATGGTTTTTCTCATTGCTTGTTGCTATTATTAAAAAGAGGGCAATGTTACGCTAATATAGGCTAAAAATCAATTCTAAACACCTAAATCTTATGGCTTTTGTGGGCAAAGATTGCTTAATTAGAAGCCACGCCAGTAGTACAAAAAGTTATTCTATTAAACACTTCAATCATCTCTTGTATACAACAGGTATCATTAGTATATCATTTTAACTTTTGGTTTTATTTGTCTTATGTCTCAAACTTGGGCCAGGTGCCTAGACTCGCTAAAAATCTCTCTACCCCTTGGACAGTTTAGTGTATGGGTAAGCCCACTTAGCGCAACCGAATCAAACTCAAAACTTATTCTAGGAGCCCCCAACACCTCAGTATTAAAGTACATAAATAATAATACAAACAATATCAAAACCGCCATTCTTCAGGCTGTGGCGGAACAAAACAAGTCGCTAAAGGTTCAAATAGGAATAGCTGAAAAAAAAACCAATAAGTCAGCCCAAACAAAACAACACTCAACCCCTCTCTTTCCTGAATACACGTTTGACAACCTTGTGTTAGGCAGCGCTAACGAAGTTGCCGCAGCAGCAAGCAGACAAATCGCTGAAAATATTGGTTCATCCCCCTACAATCCCTTTATTATTTATGGAGAGTCTGGCCTTGGGAAAACCCACTTAATGCAAGCGGCCGGACATCTGGCAATTGAGAAAAACCCTAAAACCAAGGTTCTTTATGTTCCCCTTATGGATTTTGTGAGAAACATAACCACAAGCCTAAGGCACAACACCATTGAAAAGGTAAAACTTTTTTACCAGTCCGCAGAACTGCTATTGGTCGACGATATCCATTTAATTGCCGGCAAAGACAAGTCTCAAGAAGAATTTTTTCATGTGTTTAATTTTCTTTTTAGCACAAAAAAACAAATTATTTTTACATGTGATCAGCCACCAAAAAACATTAAAGACCTGGAAAACAGACTCAAAACAAGGTTTTCTCAAGGGCTTAATTTACAGCTTGCGCCACCAGAACTTGAAATGCGCGCAGCTATTTTATTAAAAAAATCTCAAAACCCTCAAATATCTTTAGACCTAAGCGAAGATATTGCGTTATTAATAGCAAGCCACATTACCTCAAACGTGAGAGACCTAGAGGGGGCGCTATTGAAACTCAAAGCGTTTGTTGACTTTTCTAAAATTGAATACTCTTTCATATCAAAAGAGACCATTGAGAGCGCCCTTGGAGACCTAATCAACCCTAAAAAAAGACTGGTTGAAATTAATGAAATACAAAAAACAGTTGGCAAATATTATGGAATAACCCTGTCTGACTTAGTTTCCAACTCTCGAAAGCAGCACCTGGTAAGGGCCCGGCAGATGGCTATTTATCTTTGCCACCAACTAACCTCTCTTTCGCTTGCCAAAATAGGACAAAACTTTGGTAACAGAGACCACTCAACGGTGTTGTATTCGTGTGAAAAACTTGAAAAACTAATGAAAAAAAACGAAGAGGTTCACGCTGACTTTAACAACCTAAAACTAAAACTTACTAACTTATAAACAAAACAGTAAAAACTACACTGGTGATAAACAACAAAACAACCTATAATAATTCTAATTAATCAACACAACTAACAAAATATAAATAAAAAACCAACACAATATTAACAACCTAACAAATTGTTTTAAATATAAAAAAAGAACTAACTAACAAAAAAACCCTTACTAATAATAATAATAATAATTTAAACAAGGCTTTTTTATGAACACAGAACTTAGTGTAGAAGAACTTCTCGATCCACTTCAAACAGTAATAGGCGTGGTTGAAAAAAGACAAACCTTGCCAATACTCTCACACGTATTATTACAATTACAAAACCAAACGCTTACGCTTACAACTACAGATATGGAGCTAGAGATTAGCGCCTCTAATAAAATAAAAAACAAAGAAGATGTTTTATTTACAATCTACGCAAAAGATTTAATTGATATAGTAAGAAGACTTCCAGAAAAAACCAAGATACAATTTGAAATTGAAGAAAAGAAAATCTACTTAAACGCCAACAACAACACTTTTGAGCTGAACACATTTAACCATGTAGACTTTCCAGCGCTTCCAAAAACAGAGGATTCAACCGTAGTAACCGTAAAACAAGAAGATTTAAGATCAGCAATCGAAAACACAAGCTTTTCAATGGGTAACCAGGATATTCGCGCCTATCTAAACGGGTTATATTTTGAACTAAATAAAGACACACTCACAGTTGTAGCGACAGATGGCCATCGGCTTTCTATTGGGGAGATAAAGCAAATCAGCGGGCCAGACGAAAAGAAAACAGTGATTCTGCCAAGAAAAGCAGTTCTCGAACTATCAAAACTTCTTGGCAAAACCTCTCAAACAGATATAGAAATACATCTTTCTGATAATTATTTTTCACTTTATGACACAAACACAAAAATAATAAGTCGCTTAATTGATGGAAACTTTCCTAACTATAAACAAGTTATACCAACAGACTTTAGTAATACAATTATTATCAACAGGGTTGACTTTCTTTCTAATCTTCAACAGGCCTCTATTTTTGTTGAAGAGCGAACCAAGGGAGTAAAGCTTGTTTTTAGAGACAACAACCTTAACATATTTTCACACTCAGAAAGGGGCCAAGCAAAAACTCAAATTAAAGTGTCAAACCAAGATAAAGAGCTAGAAATAGCTTTCAACATCCATTATCTTATTTCAATACTAGAAAAAATAACTTCGGATAAAATTAATATGGTTGTTCCAGGGGGTGAAAATCAATCTTGTCTGTTGAGCTCTACAGAAGACAACAGTTATCAGTACATAGTTATGCCAATGAGAATATAGTTTGTATTAAACCATGGCAACGATTAAGAAGATTCACATTCTTCAGTTTCGCAACATCAAAGACCAATATATAAAACCAAACAAAGATATAAATATTTTTGTTGGTGGTAACGCACAAGGAAAAACAAATCTTATAGAGGCAATTTATTTTTTGGGCCACAACCGGTCGTTCAAAACCAAAAACCTTAAGGGCCTGATCCCTTTTAATAAAAAAAACATAAAAATTAGTGCAGAGGTGGACAACAGCCAAGTGATATTGGAAAGGTCTAAAAACAATAATAACGCTACAGTTAACAAACAAAAAATAAACAACAACAGCACACTAACACACCTTCTGCCAATCCAGATTATTTCTCCAGACAAGGGCTTTATAGTGGGTGGCGCCCCCAAACTAAAAAGATCGTATCTTGACTGGGGCGTGTTTCATATGGAGCCCACCATGCTTCAAACATATAAGTCTTTCAGTCGAGCCCTAAAAAACATCAACACCCTTTTTTCTGGTGGCGACAACAGCCAGCTTGACTATTGGTTTTTTGAGCTTGCAACTCTTTCTGTTGAAATTTCTTTGGCCCGGACAAACTATATAGAAAGACTAAGCAAAAAAATTGAGCGGCCTTTTTTGTTTAAAACCAACAAGTCTTTTAACCTAAACAAGCCCCTCTCTTTTTTGTTTAACTCCGGCTGGACAAAAGACGTAAACAGCCTAGACCAAGAGATGGTTTATGGGTTTTTAAAGAAAAACACGAATAGTTTCGCCAAAGTAAAGCACTTAAACTATGGCCCCCACAAAGCGACGATTGATTTTATTCTTGACAATCAAACAGAGAGTTATTTTTCTCGAGGAGAGCAAAAGATTTTATCCATAATGTTTTGGGCGGCTCAGGTTTTAATGCTAACAGACGCCGGTGTTTTTCCGGTTGTTTTAATAGATGACGTTTCTTCTGAGCTTGATAAACAAAAAACAAACCTGGTTTTAGATTGTTTGTTGGATTTGGGCGTCCAGGTTTTTTTAACAGACATAGGAAAAAAGACTTTAATAGTTGATAAAAAAAAGACTAATTCTTATAAAATTAAAGGTGGTCTTATTAAGGAATTATAGATTTGTTTAGCCCTTTTTTGATTGAAAACCAAGCACAAAAAAAACACCCAAACAAAGGCGACTAAAACGCGTAAAACTAGGCGCTCGTGGTATAATTAAATTTTTTTTCTTTACTACTTATGTCGAAAAAATATCAAGCCTCCAACATTAAAGTTTTAAAGGGTTTAGACGCTGTTAGAAAGCGCCCAGGAATGTTTATTGGTGATACCGATGACGGCACTGGGCTTCATCACATGGTTTTTGAGGTGGTCGACAACTCAATTGATGAAGCTTTAGCGGGATACTGCACAGAAATCGAGATTGTAATTAATGATGATGGCTCGGTGACAGTGTCAGATGATGGCAGGGGAATACCAGTAGGTATTCATCCAGAGGAAAAAGTCTCAGCCGCTGAAGTTATTATGACGGTTTTGCATGCTGGGGGCAAGTTTGACGACAACGCCTATAAGGTTTCTGGCGGCCTTCATGGTGTGGGCGTTTCTGTTGTAAATGCGCTTTCTGAGTATGTGCACCTAATTGTTTATCGGGATGGCAAAGTGCACGAACAAAGGTATGAGAAGGGCGTCCCAACAAAACCGTTGAGGGTTACCGGAAAAACAACAA
>Ga0208640_1000422_pt1 | contig 17992 bp, 16 predicted proteins | sample ETNtaG_23_FD_185774 | JGI IMG/M metagenome (GOLD analysis project Ga0208640, IMG submission 185774) | Marine microbial and viral communities from oxygen minimum zone, Eastern Pacific Ocean - ETNP201310SV72 (SPAdes) (version 2) | ecosystem: Environmental > Aquatic > Marine > Oceanic ... | reverse complement strand
TTTTAATTCTTCTGCTTTTTCTTCAGTAATCAGGGTTCCATTTGTGCTTATAACGGCTCTCAAACCTTTATCTTTGGCATATGTTATCAGTTCCATTAAGTCTTTTCTCATCAGGGGTTCGCCCCCTGAAAAGAGGATTACCGGTGCACCGTATTCTGCGAGGCCGTCAAGCATAGCTTTTGCCTCTTTTGTATTTAGTTCACCCGGATATTCAATATCCTTTGATTGAGAGTAGCAATGGACGCATTTAAGATTGCATCTCTGCCCAACGTTCCATACAACCACGGGCTTTTTATCCTTGGAAAATTGCAAAAGATGTGAAGGCAGTTTGCCTGAATCCCTGCCATACCTTAGTGCATCGGAAGGTTCAACGGTGTTGCAATACAACTTTGAAATACCAATCATTTTATTATCACCTCATAACTAATTTATTTATACTGCGAAATCTTTACTTAATCCTTCATTTTACTGATTTTTATTCAACGAGTCAATGTGTTTCATTTAGCTTCTGCCATCTTTTTGGCTATTGCCTGTTCAATTTCCTGAAGTAACTCAGGCTTGCTGTCGATAAATTTCTTGCTGTTTTCTCTTCCCTGTCCAAGGCGCATCTCTCCATATGAGAACCATGTTCCACTTTTTTCTATTACCTGCTCTTCAACACCAAGATCAATAATATCGCCGGACCTGGAAATACCTTGATTAAACATTATGTCAAACTCTGCCTTCCTGAATGGCGCAGCAACTTTATTCTTTGCAATCTTAGCTCTTACCCTGTTTCCGATAATACGTTCTCCATCCTTGATACTGCCAATTCTGCGGATGTCAACCCTGACAGAGGAATAGAACTTTAGTGCTCTGCCGCCGGGAGTTGTTTCCGGGTTACCGAACATCACTCCTATTTTCTCTCGTATCTGATTGATAAATATGAGACATGTCCTTGATTTGGAAATTACGGAAGTAAGTTTTCTGAGTGCCTGCGACATTAATCTGGCCTGCAATGCGACATGTGAGTCTCCCATCTGCCCCTCAAGTTCTGCTCTTGGTACGAGGGCGGCGACGGAGTCTACGACAATTACATCAATTGCATTGCTTCTCGTTAAGAGTTCGGCAATTTCCAGTGCCTGCTCACCTGTATCGGGCTGATTTACCAGTAAGCTGTCAAGGTCTACGCCCAGCCTCTTTGCATAGTCTGGATCAAGGGCGTGTTCAACATCGATAAAGGCTGCAGTGCCGCCGGTTTTTTGTGCATTGGCAACGATATGAAGTGTCAGGGTGGTCTTTCCTGAAGCTTCAGGCCCAAAGACTTCTACTACCCTGCCACGAGGCATTCCGCCAACACCGAGGGCAATGTCAAGAGAAAGCGAACCGGTTGATATTACCGGCACATCGAGTTTCTCGTCCGTTCCGAGACGCATTATTGTCCCTTTACCAAATTGTCTTTCAATCTGTGATACCGCTCTGTCCAGCGCCTGGTCTTTTTTGCCTGCATCTGGTTTTCCCTGTTTTGGGCTTTCCGGTTTTTGTGATTTAGTCATTTATTGCTCCCCTTAGTAGTTAATTTTGTTTTTTCTCGCTAATTTTCTTCTCGCCAATCTTTTTCTCAACTATTGACATATCTTTAACAGACTGTGGGACCCTGGGAATCGTTTTCTTTGTTACTTTTTCGATATTTTTTGCGACCAGGGAATTGCCAATTATTTCCCCTGTACGCTCGTTCCCCCAGACTGAAATTCCTGCTAGAATTATCCAGCACGTTAAGACAGTCTTTGTAAACGAAATAAAACCGCCAATAAGCCTTCCGCTGAATCCAAATTTTCTTTTTGTAAGAAATCCTCTGAAAAGGTTACCTATTGCATATGTTGCGATTAAGATAACGCCGAAGACAATTGCGAAGCCCAATGCAACAGATATTTCAGGGTTGAATATGCCGCTTAATATACTGCCTGTCAGGTTACGGAGTAAGAAAGCGACAGCCGCAGATATTGCAACTGAAGAGAGTCTGTAAATTTGCCAGAGAGGGCCTGTTATTATCCCAAAGAAGGTCCCGGTTGCTATAACTCCTATAAGAGTGAAATCAAGCCAGTTCATAATTTTTATTTAAAGAGACTTTTAAGGAGTCTCCTCCCAATATCTTCTAATTTCTCTTTTTTCGGCTCTGTTTCTTTTTCTGCTTCTGCTGTTGTCTCTGTTTGCGTCGGTTCGCTTGTACTCTCAGTTTGTTGTCTTGAGTCCTTTGAGCCCCCTAATATTTCCTGCAGGATACTACCAATTTCCTGGGGTTTTGGCCATTTAAATGCAAGTTTGGGATTGCTTACTGTTCCCGTGACTACTATTGGTAATTTTGAGTCCTTGCTCATACTGCCGAGTATCTTTTTGACATCTCCACCTAGAAGATCACCCATTGCCTGGGCATCTGCAGAATATTCTAATCGTCCGTCGAATGCAGTCCATCCTGATAAACCAATGTTAAAGTCTTTGCCGTTGATGCTTATATCATCGTTAAATATTTTGCTATCGCTAATTTCAAACCTGGTAGAGATATTATCGAATTCGTATTCTCCTTTCTTACCGAAAGTCTTGAGGATCTTGGATGTTATCTTGCCTCCTTTTATGTGGCCATCTTTAATATCAATCTCTCCCTGACCATTAAGGCTTTTGCTTAAATCATCCTGCCAGTTCAGCCCATTGCCCTTTGCGTTGAGCATCATACTTAGTTTGCCTGATATCTTGCCATCCGGAGCTGCAAGGACCGGGACTATGTATGCAAGTATATCCATATTTTGATTAATAAGCATGTCTGATAATTTCATATCAAAGACTAAAGAAGGTTTTTCCTCCTTAAGGTTTGCGCTTGCCGATACGGTGCCCGGGCCTTCATTTATAATAAAAGCGAAATCCTTTGTTGTAAAGAACCCATCATCCAGTAGGAGTTTTGTTTTAAAATCTTTTATTTCATATGCATCATATTTAATCTTGTCCATGGATATATTTCCATGGATATTCATTTTTTCATATAAATTTTCGTTTTCTTTTGCTGATAACTTACCGTTTATGTCTAGATCAACGACACCATTTCCTGTCATGTTAATTTCTGATGGAAACATTCCGGCAAATTGAGCAGTTGTTTTATCCAGATCCATGTTCATGGAAAGTTCGTAATCAATATTCTTCTCCTTGCTTAGATTTGCTATTCCTCCTTTTGATTTCATTTCGAGGAAATCAGCTGAGATATCCATTTGTTTGATATTTACAGAATCTTCCGCAATTTTATAATCCAGTGTATGTATAAGTTTAAGGTCGAGATTAGATATCCTGTTATTCTTAAGAGGCCCTCCAGTTGCAGTAATACCGTGTAAAATCGTGGTTCCGCTTAGTTTTAATTCTTTTTCGATAGAGCCGCTTGTAATAATATCAGCAGCAATCTTGCCATTAACGTTCAGGCCCTGAGGTAAAGCTACAATACTTTGGAGATTCTGTGTGAGCTTTTCAACATCACTTGACAAAAGCATGTTTAAGTCGATTTCTCTGTTTTTATTTAAAGCACCCGAAGACTTTATTTCTGCAAAGCTTGTTTTCACGCTGAGGTTATTTATCTCGAGATTACTATTTTGTAAGTTGTATTTCACATCATGTATAACTTGAATCTCCGGTTCATTTATTGGGCCAACTGTCCCAATCTTTGCAGATAAGTTTTTTAAATCTGTCGTGCCTTCTACTTCCAGCCTGCTTTGCCGGCCTTTAAGTTTCATGTTTGATTGTACGTTTCCGGCAACTTCAATATTCTCAGGCAGTAGTCCGCCAATTTCGCTCATTAGTTTTGTTATGTCCAGATTCAGGAAGATTTTGAGATCTAAATCTTTTGCATTCTTAAGATCTGTGGCCATGCCTGCAAGGAATAATTCTGCAAAGTTTGTTTTAATACTGATTTTGTGGATTGTAATTTTATCGTTGGATATATCGATATCTGCATTCTGGGTTAGCTTAATGCTTGGTTGTCGTATAGGATTATCCCCGGGCAGTCCGCCGATAATGTTCAGATTTGTTATTTCTGTATTTCCGTCTATGCCTATCACTTCTTCAAGCTGCCCCTCAGCCTTAATTTCCGAGGAGATAGCTCCTTCTATCTGCATACCTTCAGGCACGCCCAGTATTCCTCCAAGTTTATTGGTAAGTTTTTCCAGGTCTACGTCCATGGAGAAATCAAGGCCTGTGCCGCCTTCACCCATGAACTTTGCCATATCAAAATCTGCTGCTATCTGCGCAAAACCGGTTTTCATGTTAAGTGTACCCCTGGCACTTTCCGGGTTGATTTCTCCGTCTTTTACCAGTGATACATTTAAGGAGATATCTGCGTGTTCAATTTCACCTTTTGTTTCAATGTCAAAGGAGCTGTTAAACTCAATTGGCCTGTTCAGAGAGTCGACGTTTAAGGTGGTATTCAGATCTCTTAAAATTGTTTCTTCCTGCAACTGGTGGTCAATGAACGTAAATTTTCCGTTACTGATTTTTGCTTTTATTCTGGTATCAAATAAAAATACCGGAATAACCAGGGGGGTATATTTCGGCCTCTCAACCGGTTTTCCGGATATCTCAGGGACCGGCTTTTCAACTGTTTCAGGTGCAGGTGTTGGTGCTGCAGGTTTGCTTATATCTTCGTCACCGGGTACACCTTCCTTGCGTTTCTGTAAAACAATCTCGGGGCTGTCAATTATCAAATCGTTTATTCTGATTTGTCTGCTTATGAGCGGAAAGAAATCAATATCACAGAGTATCCTGTTTACCTTAACAAACGTATCTCCCGGAAGATCTGAACTCTCTTTAATATGAATATTTTTTATGTCAAGGCCGCTTGACCAGCTCATATTTATGTCATCAATATTTACTTCACGGCTCAGGCTTGCCTCCAGATTATTTATGATCTTGTTCTTTACCATGTTGGAGGAAACGATGGTGGGGATTAAAGACACTATGATGGCGAGTATGCAGATGATGCTTCCAATAGATATACCAACTATTTTCGGCCATCTTCTCTTGCGTGTTTTTACTATTCCGGTTTCTTTACTTTCCTCTTGCATATTCCTATTAGTATGAGGATATCTGGAAAATTATGCCACATAAGGTCAATAAAAGCTTGTGCTTTTGTGGTGGTAAATAACAGCTGGTACATAATTTAAAGGAGTGTGACATGTGTATTTTTATACAGTTTGTAGTTTATTTTAGTACATAAATAATGTCAAGGTAATTCCGATTCCTGATCATACCCCAAAATTAGTTTGATTTGCATAATTTATATTATGCCCTAAAGGATGTTTTTGGCAGGGCTTGTGAGAAGGTTTCCAGCAAAAACCTGCTCCAAATTACTGCTTACGTCAAAATAAAAACACCCAATTCATTTTCAAGCCCTTTTACACTCTACTTTAATGCATTACCATACTATTTTATTTGCTTTTCCTGGTTTTATGGGGTTAAATTTATTTGAGAGTAAATTAGAGTATGTGTTAAGGAGTGTAAACAAAAATGCCGGATATAAATGTAAGTAAATCTATTGCCAGGGAATTAATAGAAGTTATTAAGGATTCAGGCGTAATAAACCGACTGAGTATCACACCAAAAGAGATCCGCATAGGAGTGTTCTATACAGGAGTCGTATTGAGCAGCGGCCATGCGGGTATGTCATACACTCCTGTTCAGGAAATACCGGAGGCTGTGTGCTGCCCGCGATCACACGCCAAGATGCCTGCCGCAGGAGAACTGCTCAAGATGCAGATTACAGGGCTCATGGATTATGCCCTCGATGATAATGCTCTTAAGGCAGCCGTTGGTATGGCAACATTAAATGCGCTCTCTTCTATTATGCTGGCAGACGACACTTGCAAATATAAACCCTCGGCTTATGGCAATGCCCTTGATCTGGTAGAGATTACCGCCGCCGATACCGTTGCAATGGTAGGGGCCTTTCCGCCATTTATAAAAAGAATCCAGGAGATTACGAAGAACCTTTTTGTGATTGATAAGAACCCGAAGGTTGTCGGCAAGGGCGATTCGATCAAGATAGAATCGGCAGACCGTTTGAAGGAAATAATACCCCGGGCAGATATATTAGTTATAACGGGTGTTACACTCGTAAATCACACGCTCGGCCCCATACTGGAGCTAGCCGGAAAAGCAAACGAGATCGTTGTTGTAGGCCCCACTGCCAGTGTTTATCCTGAACCCCTCTTTAAAAGAGGAGTAACCGTTCTGGGCGGCGTAAGGATTACGGATGCGGCCAGGATGATACATCTCATCGGTGAGGCAGGTTCCGGATATGACTTTTTCGAAAATTGCGCTGAGAAGGTAATAATGCGTAACGAGGTAATTCCCGCCATGCAAAAGGATTGAATATTTAATATCTGTGTTTGATCCCCGCCTAACAGTCTGGCGGGCAGGCGTGCTTTATCCGTGGTTAATTTCTTCATTCCAGGAGCTTCATAACATCCAATGGTTTTTCAATCAGCACCTTTGCCCCGCTTCCCCTTAACTCTTCAGCTGACCGAAAACCCCACAGCGCTCCAACAGGGAACATCCCTGCTGCAATAGAGGTCTTCAAGTCAATTTCTGTGTCGCCGAGATAAAGAAACTCCGATGGCGGAATGTTCAGTTGCTTAGCTATTTCCAACGCACCTGCCGGATCCGGCTTTCTGGGTACGTCATCACGCTGGCCGAAGACTACATCGAACCTCCAATCAGGCAGGAAACCTTCCATGCACTTTATTGTATATTCGTGCGGCTTGTTAGAGAGTACGGCCATCTTCAGTCTGCGGGCAGTAAGTGTATCCAGCAGCTCAGGAATTCCGTCGTAGGGTGCTGTCTTCACATTCCAATTCCGGCCATAATCTTCCAGGAACGCATCAAGGCATGGGCGGATAATAGTATCGATTCGTTTATCTTCAGGCAATACGCGGATAATAAGATTACGTGCACCATCACCCACAAACCGGCGGTATGTATCCATATTGTGAGCAGGAAATCCGTTTTGCTCCAGAATGCGGTTTACGGCATCACCTATATCCTCAATTGTATCAAGCAGCGTACCATCAAGGTCGAAGAGTATAGCTTTGTATGTCATTGTGTTCCTTTCCCTCTTTAAATGTTGTTTCGATCATAGTACGGTAATTTTACATACTTCCGGCACAATATTATAGTATAATTACCGGCCTGAACAGGTATCCTCACAGTCAAAATTAAATCAAGAAATGACACAAACGCTTAAAGTGCTTGCACTGGAACCCTATTACGGCGGCAGTCACAAGGCATTTTTGGATGGCTGGATGCAGTCAAGCTGCCACGAATGGACGCTTGCAAGCCTGCCTCCCTGGAAATGGAAATGGCGCATGCGTCATTCAGCCATAACCCTGGCTGGTCAGACAGCCGAGAAAACAGAAGCAGGCGAAGAGTGGGATATCATTTTCTGTTCTGACATGCTTAATCTTGCTGAGTATCTGGGACTTGTTCCTCCGTCCATACAAAAGCTTCCGTCCGTCGTTTACTTTCACGAAAACCAGCTTACTTACCCGGTGGCACATCCGCAGGAATTCGATTTTCATTTTGTACTGACAAATCTCATTACCGCCTGTGCCGCTACTGAGGTGTGGTTCAACTCTTCATACCATCAGGATATATTCCTGGGCGAACTCCCGGATTTTCTGAAACGTATGCCTGATTACCAGCCGTTTGAATCCATTGAGGAAATTCGACGTAAATCTCTTGTCAGGCATCCGGGAATTCATCAATTTCAGAAGAGGGGGGAGAGGAGTCCGGGGCCAATGCGCATTGTATGGGCGGCAAGGTGGGAACACGATAAAAACCCGGAGCTCTTTTTCGAGTCACTGCGGATCTTGAAAGCGAAGAAGATCGAATTCAGGATCAGTGTTATGGGAGAACAATTCAGACAGGTTCCCGATGTCTTTAACCGGTCCCGGCAGGAGTTCTCCGATAATATAGATCTGTGGGGATACCAGGAGGATCGCAGCGGCTACGAATCGGCTCTATTAGAAGCAGACATTTTTGTATCTACTGCGGATCATGAGTTTTTTGGATTCAGCGTGCTGGAGGGCGCAGCGGCAGGGGCATTCCCCCTGGTACCCGAAAAGCTTGCTTATCCGGAGACGCTGGAACTGAATGGCGGTAACGAAGACTTTTTCTTTAAAGGCGGAGCGGAAGAGTTGGCTGAGAGGTTGGCCGGACTGTCCGAGAAGGTGCGGGGCAACAACCTGTGGAATGGTGACCCAGATCGAGCAATACGTGTAGTAGGAAAATTCTTCTGGAATACAAAGGCTTGCTTGCTGGACGAGGAACTGGTAAGACTAATTTAACCACGGACTGACACGGATGCTTTTCAATTTTCCCTGCCCGCCGGTCTGCTAGGCGGGAATCTACAATCTACAATATTAAATATTCAATCTTTATGGCGGGTCCCTATTTATTCAGAGAATCTATGGTGTCTTGTTGTTCATTATAAATACATTCCGGCACAACCCGTAGTGACTTCCATAGAAATAGAAGTACAACCATTATTAATAACCCTGCAAATTCATATGATATTGCCGTTAAAATGTTATTATATTCATAAAACACACTACCACCATTAACAAATGTTCCAATGCTTATAATAGGAATCTCATATATTTTCTGCTCTTTTATAAATTTCCATGTCTCCTTTCCTGCTCTTGAAAGACGAATATTATGATATTTTCTTGGTTCCATACACTTACCTCCCATTGTGAACTCTTATTATATGATACTGAGTGTAATGTTCAACGGGAATAAACAACTCTTCTAACTTAGAGGGATTTAATTTAACGCGGAGCTCGCAGAGAAAAGAAAATGGGACGCAGATAACGCTGATTAACGCAGATAAACGCTGATGTTAAAGACAAAAGAAGAAAAGGCAAAAGACAAAAGACATTGGACGCGGATATACGCAGATTAACGCTGAGGTAAAAAGGCAACAGAAGAAAAGAGAAGTTTAACAAAACAAAAGATAACTGCTTTTACTCTTTGTGTCTTAGTGCCTTAGTGGCAAAAGGCAAGGATTACTCCTCATCATCCGGGGTTGCATCTTGCTGTTTTGCCGGAGTGTATGCCCAGGTTGGGACGCCAAATCTGCCTCTTGAATTTATTACTTTTTCAAACTGCTCATCACCATCAGTATCAATTATTATATAATCTACAGGCTGTTCAGTATCACTGTCAATTCCATACGAATATATCTTGTCGTCGACTGACAGCACCTGAATTCGACCCCCAGCCGGTGTAAAATATATTCTCAGTCTTGTTTCTTCGTCCTCCTCTTCTCTGTTAACATCTATATTTTTATCTAAAACCATCTTCATATTACTTATATCGGGGACTTTGCATATGTCTAATTCCTTTGCCAGTTTGTCAATCCATTTTATTACACCGGGGTGATCGGGTTTTTGCTCAGAGCTTTTTAGAATATATTTTAATGCATTGGGTAAATCGTTCTTCTTGTAATATGTGATACCTAAATAGTATTGAGTGGAAGGTTCGTTTGGCTCTATTTCCAGGGCACGATCATATGCGGCAATAGCCTCTTTAAAATCTTCTGTATTCTTAAAGGCCAGCCCTAAACTGCTATAGAAGTTAAAACTTTTATTATTTTCATCGTCTTTATAGGGGTTGAGCAGGGATATGACCAGATCCGAATTCTCCTTCGGATTTAACTCTAATGAAAGAAGTGCCAGCGCTTCATAATCAAACTCACTGATCGCTGGTTCTTCTTCCGGTTTGACTTTGTCTGCCCGGGGATTCTCGGAACGTATTTTCATATTCTTTCTGGCCTGGGCAGATGGGTGAGCAAATAATAGTATTAATAATGTTAGAATAAGAATTTTTCTCATTATTTTACCGGTGTTGCGTGATATGTTACTATAGTAATTAAACAATACCAGATTGTCCAATATCAAGCTGATTCAGTCAAGGAAGATTTGGGAAAAGAAGAAAAGATTTACGCCCGCCAAAAAAAAAGACATTGGACACAGATTAACGCAGATCAACACTGATGTTAAAGACAAAGCAAAAGAAGAAAAAAGAAAAGACGGGTTTCACGCTGCCCGGACTGGAAAGCGCCGAGGACAAGAAGGCGCAAAGGACACAGAGAAAAGATATAGTGTAGGTTAAAGACAAAAAAAAAGACATTGGACACGGATTTTCACAGATAAACACTGATGTTAAAGACAAAAGAAGAAAAGGCGAAAGACAAAGAAAAAAAAGATTTGCGAGTTGTGAATTAAGAACGAGATCTGTGTTCAATCAGCGTTAATCTGCGTCCCATTATCATTTGAATTTTTTTAATTGAAAATGTTTTTTGTTTTGCGTGGTACAAATGTAGTAAAACTTATCCTGCGGAATGTAGATAAAGGGAACGTCCTCTTCTCTGCGAAACATAAAGTGTGAAAGGATCATACGGTTTACAGCCCTGTGGCCGACAATCATAATGTTGTCCGAGGGATTGCTCAGGTAGAGGGCTTTTTTAATGCCGCGGTTTATCCTCTCCTGCATGGTGGCATATCCTTCTCCCTCGGGATAGACATAATTATACTTGTCCTTTCTTCTTTCAGCGTATACTTGCGGCATCTGTGCCCTTATTCTCTTATAACTCATGCATTCACAGATTCCGCTGTTGATCTCGTCGAACTCTGCCAGGGGTATGACGGTGCAGTCTTCCTGGGCTTCTTTAATGGGTGAAGCGGTTTGCTGAGTCCGTTTCTTCTGACTGGTGAATATTAAAGGGATTCTTTTCTGTTTAAAATAATCAGCGAGTGCGACCGCCTGTGCCAGGCCTTTTTCGGTCAAATCCGAGTCTCCACCGATGCGGTCTTCCGTGTTATAGTATGATTCACCATGCCGAATAAGGAAAAGGCTTTTTACAGTATTTGTGACCAGAAAATCCCTGATCTGTTCGTAGTAGGGAATATTGTCGGAGATCTCTTCTTCTATAACCCTGTTGTGGAGGGAATCGAGCCTGATGTAATTTCTTTCACTTTCCAGGGGTTCCTCAATAGATTGATAAGAGGATATCCTTTCCCTGAAACCCTTGATTGCTTCTTCCCTGGTTAGATGCCCAAACTCGTCCAGATCGATCTTTCTGAGTATGCTTGCACTGAGGATTTCCTCATTGTTGTTCACACACTCTATAAACAGGATGGGGTGGTCATTTAGCCTGGACTGGATCCTCTCCCTTCTGTCCCGGCTGATATTTGATGCATCCAGAATTGCAACGTTTCCGGTGCCGCTCAGAAACTTTTGAGCTCTTTCCATATTGGTAAGGGCAATCTGTTCCCTGATGGCAACTCCCTCACTGTTGTTTGAATCGAAAAACCCGGCATAGGACGTGTTTTCCCGGATTGTCTTTCTTCTCAGATCACCGTTGTTGAAGATCCTGGCCTTTACCGATTCATGCACCAGGCTCTCTTTGAGTTTGGTTGCAATGGTGGATTTCCCCCTTGCCGGGAGGCCCACCATAGCAATATACAATCGCTGGTTTTCCATGGCCTTTAATTCTCAGAAAAAGTTTGATAGGATTACAAGATAAGCAGGCAGTTTGTTAAAACGTGTTAAAACCGGTTTTTGTTTGCTATTTGTTGTGTGACAATATAAAAGAATGTCTTCGGATAGTATCAATTTCGTAATGAAGTGTCAAGGTTTTGCGGTCAATCTTGCCTTTTACTTCTTTTTCTTTTGCTTTTTATTCTTTTTTTTAATGGCCTATTTGTTTATAATCCGCAGAATTATTTTTACCACTCATCCTGTTATCCGATAAAAAAGAATGGCAAAAAAAGATATTGCAAAATCTTCAACAAGTAATAAATTATCCATTACATTTTTCCTCATAATAATGGCATATGCTTTCTTCGTATCATGTGCCAGTTTTTACGAAAGAACAAACTTCACTCCCAGAGATACAGTGCGTCATTACAGCGGCAATGAAGAAATGACCAACAATGATTCAAACTACGAGTACGACGAAAAGCTTCTGGAGGAAGGTTTCCATTTTCCCAAATCGTATAAAGAAATCGTCGAGATCACCCATGTACACGCATTCACAATTCCCCTGATCCTGTTCGTCATGTCACGCATCCTTTCTATGACATTGTTAAGAGACTGGATAAAGACTACAATTTATAGTGCTGCTTTCGCAGGCACTGTAATGAATTTATCCGGGCCATGGTTAGTAAGATTCAAATCTGACGTATTTTCCATATCCATAATAGCATCATATTTTCTTCTCGGTATTTGCTTTATAGCCCTCATATCTATACCTATGTACGTTATGTGGTTTAAGTCAAAAGAAGCAGATAGCGGACAGGCACAAATGACATATGACGAATAACTAATTACAAACTTAGCTCCCCGGACATAAAGCGTTCCTCGGACTGGAAAGCGCCGAGGACAAGCAACAAGTGAGGACAAGTAAAAGGCACGGATTTACACGGATGAAACACGGATTATAATTAAATCCAAATGTCAAAGCTCAAAGTTCAAATGAAATCCAAAATCAAAAGCTCAAAGTTCCAATCAAGCCCAAATGTCAAAGCTCAATGGTTAGGTAAATCCAAATGTCAAAATCCAAAGTTCAAATGAAATCCAAAATCAAAAGCTCAAATCTAAGAAAAAACATCTTTACTGTTTTGTCCATTTGATCTTCAGGCATTGATTTGGCATTTGGGTTTTGGCATTTGGATTTGACTAACATTAACTTGTATCTAAACAGGGTGTAAATTATGGAAGTGCTTGATCTCGCCGCTTTGCTTTTAACCCTGGCGGCAATTTTCAGTTATATCAATTTCCGGTTTCTCAAGTTACCGACTACTATCGGCATTATGCTGATCGCCATGCTTATCTCTATAAGCCTGGTAGTGCTCGGTCACTGTGGTTTTGAAAGCATTCAAAACAAGGCAACGGTGGTGTTAGAGGGTATCGATTTTAATAAAGCCCTGATGCATGGCATGTTAAGCTTCCTCCTGTTCTCAGGGGCATTGCACGTAAACCTTGAGGACCTCGCCCAGCACAAATGGATCATCAGTATACTGGCTACATTTGGTGTAGTGATGAGCACCTTTATAGTCGGAAGCATTGCCTGGATAGTTTTCCTGCTAATCGGGCTCAAACTGCCGTTTATTTACTGTTTGCTGTTCGGAAGCCTTATAGCGCCGACTGACCCGATAGCCGTGATCGGTATTTTAAAGAAAGCGGGAGTTCCCAAAAGTCTGGAAACCAAGATCACGGGCGAAAGCCTGTTTAATGACGGCGTAGCCGTAGTTGTGTTCCTGGTTATTATGGGGATTGTCACTGGAGGCCATGACGTTACTGCCGGACACATAATGCTCCTGTTTATGGAAGAGGCCGTAGGTGGTGTGCTTTTCGGGTTGGCCATTGGTTGGATAGCTTACAGGATGCTGAAGAGTGTGGACAATTATCAGGTTGAAGTGCTGATCACTTTGGCATTGGTCATGGGTGGTTATGCCCTTGCTAACGCCATACATGTCTCAGGCCCTATTGCAATGGTGGTTGCCGGGATCTTCATAGGCAACAGGGGGCGTCTCTTTGCCATGAGTGAAAAAACCAGGGAACACCTGGATTCCTTCTGGGAGTTGATAGACGAAATATTAAATGCAGTCCTCTTCCTGTTAATTGGCCTGGAGATACTGGTACTTACCGTTAAGGGAAACTATTTAATTGCCGGCCTGATTATGATTCCGGTTGTACTGCTTGCACGTTTCATCAGCGTGGGTGTGCCCGTCACGTTTATGCGGCGCGTAAGGGATTTCAGTCCTCATGCAGTTAAAATTATGACCTGGGGCGGCCTGCGTGGCGGTATATCAGTTGCCCTGGCCCTGTCCATTCCGAATGGGCCCGAAAGGGAAGCTTTATTAACGGTCACATACATCATAGTGATATTTTCCATACTGGTGCAGGGCCTGACCATCGAACGTTTTGTGTCCTCAAAACAAAATAAATGAATAAGTTTATCGATCCCAAATTGTTCAGCCTGCCACCTTCGACAAAATTAAAACAGGCCGGCTCTAATCAATTTGACATAATTATTCAACGCAAAAGCCGCATCATTATGAAGGACGGTAAAGGCGTGCTGGCGAAGGTTGACAAAATCAAGCATCACGTTCCAAAAGCAAAAGTAAGCCTGAGGACATCAGCCCCTGTCTGCAGCAAAACAAAGGCGTTCCTCGAAGAACGTGGCATAAGCGTGCTGGAGTGCTGACAAAGATGCAAGGCATATTTAACGCAGAGGACGCAGAGGACACAGAGAAAAGATATAGTGTAGGTTAAAGACAAAAAAAAAGACATTGGACACGGATTTTCACAGATAGACACTGATGTTAAAAGCAAAAGAAGAAAAGATTTACGAATTACGATTTTAGATTTACGATTTCAGTCATTTGGACTTCCCGCCTAGCAAACCCGCCTAACAAACCGGCGGACAGGCCGGCGGACAGGTAGGCATTGATTTGACATTTGAGCTTTGGCATTTGGATTTGATTCATCAATCTACAATCGGCAATCAACAATCATCAATCCTTAACACCCGAGTTCTGTAAGGAATTTTTTTAATAGTTCTTCCGGCAGGCCGACCACGGTTGAAACATTACCCTTAACCTCTTCAACAAATTCTCCGCCGCACTCCTGTATTCCATACGCTCCCGCCTTATCCAATGGTTCGCCTGATTCGACATAATCATTTATTTCTTTTTCCGACAGCTCCCTGAATTTAACTTCGGCCCTTTCATATCCCACCAATTCTTTATATATTTGTGTATCGATAACGGCCAATCCGGAGAAGACACTGTGACAGTTGCCGCTGAGTTTTTTCAGCATCATATATGCATTGTCAGGAGTTAAAGGCTTACCAAAGATTTCATTATCAAACACAACTATAGTATCACAGCCTATTATGACTGAATTTTTATGGTTTCCTGCCACCTCCATGGCCTTGCCAAGGGCATTATCAGAGACCAGTACTTCCGGTTCTGCCCCGCTTAGCTTTTCTTTAAAATCTACAGGTGGGTTGACTGTAAAATTCAAGCCTAAATCTTTCAAAATCTGCTCTCTTCTTGGAGAAGATGATGCAAGGCATATATCTTTCGTGCTCATGATTTTTTAAATTATATTGTTAAAGAGAAAGGCATAGCCACGGATAGACACGGATCAACCCCCGGACAAAAAGCGCTCCCCGGACTGGAAAGCGCCGAGGACAAGCGAGGGCGAGCAAAAGGCACGGATAAACACAGATGCTTTTCAATTTTCAATCTACAATATTAAATATTCAATCCTTAAGGCTTTAGTCACTTTTCTTTCTAAATGAGGTGTATAGATATCTTAATTCTTCTGATTTCAGCAGAAATGATGCGGTAAAGAATGCTGTGAGGGCTGCTGCCAGGGGTATAAGGAGCCTGATGAACTTTATCATAAGTTTTCCATCACCGGCTGGGATCATTTTCAGCGTTATCCAGCACGCAATGTACATGCAGAAGGTGGCAATCAATGTCTTGAGAATTGATGCAAGAATGTGTTTGTATCCGGTGAGATTGAGCTTCTTTTGGAGAATGGCAAACAGGATTATTACCTGAACTGTTGCGCTTATGGCTGTTGCCAACGCAAGTCCTCCTTCCCGAAGAAACCAGATGAGGGTCAGGTTGAGAACAAGGTTAAGTCCCACCATAGCGATTCCTACCTTTACGGGCGTTAGTGTATTTTGCATGGAATAAAAAGCCCTTACGATTACGTGAGAGGCGGAGTAGGCCCATACGCCAAGGGAATAGAAAAGGATAACGGCAGCCGTTCTGTAAGTGGATTCTGCCGTAAATGCATTCCTTTCGTAAAACAACTCTATGAGAGGCATTCGTAATAATATTAAGCCCACAGACGCCGGTATTCCGATAAATAATACAACCCTTATTGCCTGGTTGAATGTGTCGGTGAAGCTTGTCCAGTCTTTACGCGCGGCATGTGTGGAGAAGAATGGAAATACGGCGGTTGCCATTGCTATCCCGAATACGCCCAGTGGAAATTGGATCAATCTGTCGCCATAATACAAAACTGATACTGCACCCGTTTCCAGAGGATATGGTATTGCAATTCCGGCAACCAGAAAGTTTTCAGGACCGCCGGGAGATTTGGCAAAAGCTATTGCAATAACACTATCCATCAATACGTTTATCTGAACTGCGGCCAGGCCAAATATTATAGGCAGCATCAGGGCAAGGACACGTTTCAGGCCGGGATGTGCAAAGTATAATGAAGGTTTGAAGTTTATTCCCTCTCTTGCCAATACAGGTAATTGTATTGCCAGTTGAACCATGCCTCCGATAAGGATGGCTATGGCAACGCCAAATATCTTTTTATCTAATGTGCTGCCGAATACCGGTGTAAGCAATATTACGCCCATAATCCAGCATACATTCAGGGCGACAGGTGCGAGGGCAGGCATGAGGAAGTGTTTGAGTGAATTCAGGACAGCCATTGCGAAAGCGACCATGCATATGAAAAGTACGTACGGAAATGTCACCATGAGCAGGCTTAATACCAGGTCCCATTTCTGGTTAAGATAGAAAACGGTAGGTATTACAGAGAACGAAATCTCTGCCAGTACAACCAGGCCTCCAAGGATTATGAAGAGTAGTGTTCCAGTTATGCTTACGAGTTCCCATGCATCTTTCTTGCTTTTGGTTTCGAGATATTCTGTGAAAACGGGAATGAAAGCGGCGCTCAATGCTCCTTCGCCGAAGAGACGGCGGAAGAGGTTTGGTATCTTGAAGGCAACGACGAAGGCATCCCAGGCCAGGCTGGTACCAAAGAAGCTTGCACATATAATGTCCCTTGCAAGTCCCAGAACCCTGCTAAGCATTGTGCAGAGGCTAACGGTCTTTGCGGATTTTAAGAAACTCTTCTTTTCAGGCATAAGATAAGATTCCTCACGCGAAGGCGCTAAGAACGCTCCCCGGACTGGAAAGCGCCGAGGACAAGAGAGAAAAGAGATACAGCTTAGGAAAGCAGGAACGGCCGGAAGTTAAAAAATAAAAACCAAATGATAGTTCTTCAGTTTTTTTCCTGAAATTCCTGAATTCCTTAGAGGTATGAGTCTTTTCTGTTATTACTTTCTCCTTAACTTTAGTCACTTTAAACTTTAGCTCACTTCAGGCACTTAGTTTTATCTAACTTCTCTTTAAACCGTCTTGTAGTTAGAGCTATATCGTCAGAACCTATGATTGCCGAGCACACTGCCACTCTTGAAGCTCCGGCCTTTAGAACCTCATCCAGATTTTCAAGGGTTATAGCGCCTATGGCAAGAAATGGGATATTTATTTCCCTGGAAAGTTCCTGAATAACTTCGAGGCCTATAGATGGTTCATAATCTTTTGTCGTGGTAGGATAGACGGGTCCGATGGCAATATAATCGGCACCATCTTCCTGCGCCTGCCGAGCCTGTGTTATATTGTGTGTTGATACCCCGATGATCTTTTCATTGCCAATGATTTCTCTTGCTTCTGTTATACTCATGTCATGTTGGCCTAAATGGACGCCATCTGCATTTACTTCCCCGGCAACTCTTACGCGGTCATTAATGATCAATAGGGTTCCTCTTTTGGCCGTTATATCACGTATCTCTCCGGCCAGTGATATTAATTCATCGTCAGATATTGTTTTCTCGCGTAATTGTATGGCATCTGCCCCGCCATCAATGACAAGTCTTGCCGTTTCATTAACCGATCTTGCAGCAATTTTGCCGCTAATTAAGACATAAAGTCTCATTCTATGAAGATGGTCTTTTTTTGTCATATTTTTTTGATTTTTATGGCTTTCTGAATAAACTATTCTATGGGAATGACGTAAAATTCTTAACATAATAGCCTGAGTACTTCAAGTTTTATCTGAGGGTTAGAGAAGAAATAACCCTGATTTGATTTGACACGTT
>Ga0208640_1000421_pt1 | contig 18031 bp, 16 predicted proteins | sample ETNtaG_23_FD_185774 | JGI IMG/M metagenome (GOLD analysis project Ga0208640, IMG submission 185774) | Marine microbial and viral communities from oxygen minimum zone, Eastern Pacific Ocean - ETNP201310SV72 (SPAdes) (version 2) | ecosystem: Environmental > Aquatic > Marine > Oceanic ... | reverse complement strand
CGAAAACTCGCAGTGAGACAGAATGATACCCTGGTGACAGGGAAAGCCGTCCGTGGCTGCTCCCTTTGACAAAGTCAGATTTTGTTTCGTTACTTATAACAAAGAGTCGATGGAAGTTTCCGTCGTTCAGTCTCCGGAGTGAGTTGTCCACGGACATCTCGAGGAGGTGATTATTGGTAAAGGAGTAGTGGTCAAACTCCAGACGGAACTGTTCAGCATCATCCACAAAGAGAGCGGCGCCGGTAATGTTGTATTTGATAGCAAAACCTGTGATTTCGTCAACGGCAGACAGCGCCAACCCCACAGTGTTGAATACATGAATTGTGTCAGGAAATTCATACAGTGCGGCGCTCTTTCTATGAAGAGGAAAAACCTGTGGAAGAGTTACGCCGTTGATTACTGTTTCCGGGCTGAGGGGGATGACAGCCAGTCTGTCCATTTTGGGCCTGTGCCGATCATCCATGCCAAAACCGTTGGTAAAAGGATTGATGGGTCGGTTGAGGGTATCCCGCATTTCAAAATGGAGGTGGGGCCCGAAGGCGGCGCCCGAATCACCAGAATAACCGATAAAGTCACCCTTATTCACAAGCATCTCATTAGGGCGAAAATATTTGTCCACGGCGTAGGATCGGTTCCGCTTCTGCTCAAAGCGGATGATTTCGTTCAGTAAATCGGTAAAACCGTCAAGATGAGCATATACCACCGTTTTGCCATCGTTCAGTTTTTGGTAGAGAATCCGCCCGTAGCCGTCAGACGAGACTCTGATTCGCTCCACGTAGCCACTATCTATGGCCACTACCTCATGCCCTGTTTTCCCTTCGGTGGATATGTCGAGACCGGCATGGAAACGCCTGGGCCTCGGATTTGCGAAATTAGAGGAGACAACCCTTCCTAGTTTTAACGGCCAGATGTAATCTTGTGCAAAAAGAAAGTTTGAAAGGGAAAGAATAGTTGCGAGAATAAGAGTATAGAGTTTCACGGATTGATAGTATTGAAAGGTCAATTTAGACAGAGGATCAAAGGACTATCAATGAAATTGTCAGCTGATTTTCTTCTAAGATTTTTCCAAGGAATGTTTAAATTGAGTTGTCAGGCATGGGACTTGAAACATTTAATACCGGAGGAAATATGATGAAACGACTGGTGGCTCCTATTATTGCTCTATCCCTTTTTATACCTACCCAACGTGCTGATGCCCTTTTTGGTGTGGGGTTGAAATATGTGGGAGATTCATTCTCTGTGGGGGAGTGGAGTGACGGAACCACGTTGTATTCACTTAGTGGAAGCGGTTTTGACGGTGCTGCGCTTGGTGGCCTGTTTGTCTACATAGATGCGATCCCCTTTATTGATCTTGAAGCGAGCTTCGAAATGTCCGGGGCGCCTTACGATCTGGAATTTCAAAACAGTGTAACGAGTCTTCCTACGACGAAATTTGGTTGGACTAGACTTTCAACATATTACACCGCCAGAAAAGAAGTTTTTGGCCTTGGTTTGCCTATTTTGGGTGGTGGTGCTATTCATGTTGGTGGGGGAATAAACAGTCACCAGACTTCAAAGCTGGCCGATCTGGATATGATGAGCGGTATCATCGGTGACCTTGCTACTGGCGGTGAAGGAATGAAGCTGGAATCTCAAGTTGAGGATTTTGTCACAAACAAGGACAATTGGATCAAAGGGTCAGGTGTTCATCTGCAAGCCGGCTTGCAAATGCAGATTCTCACTTTCAATGCATTTGTCAACTACAGAATTACCATGGCTGAGGATGTTGTCCCTGATGCCAAGAGTTTTTCTTCCATCTGGGCCGGATTAGCTTTTGGGCTCTAACTGATATAGAGAAACTGATTTGAAAAAGGCGGCTGACAGCCGCCTTTTTTATTACGTGAATCTAGCGGGAAAGTGGGGCCACTGACTGGTAGGTCCAACTCACCAGATCTTTGGAAACATAATGGCGGCCGTTCTTGGTCATAGCCAGATAGAACGGTTGAGATCCGTCTTGGCTGGGCAGTAGCGCCAGCGAAACAAAATCATCCCGGCTGTCCACACGGACGGTTTTCTTAAAGGAATTTCCTACAGTGATCGCATTCTTGTTCTCCATCTTGTAAATGTTACCAAGGTTGGTCATGGCAGCGAAACCTATGATGGGAGGGGCAATGCCAAACTGGTAGGAGACAACGGATACAATGGTCTCCTGATTTGCTATCGGGGGATTGTCGCGCCTTTTAATTTCTTCTAATGAAGTCCGCAATTCACTTATCAGTTCGGGGTTGACAGACTCTCCGGGAGGTCCCTGCGGTCCCGGAATACCAGGAGCGCCTGTTTTCCCCAGCGGTCCCGGTTCGCCCTGCGGTCCCTGTGGTCCCGGTTCACCCTGTTGTGCTGGACCAGTGCATCCAGCTATTAAGCATATCAATGAGAGTAAAAGAAGTTTTTTCAAAAAGACAGCGAAAGATAGCTTTCGAGTATCGGGAACTTCTGGATCAAGAAGGGCAGAGACCGTGCCCAAGCCATGGCCATAATGATAGAAAGTTCGGCTGAAATGGCTACGATAAAGGCAGTAATGGCATTTTTTAAATGTTTGTATTTATAGGTGTTGATCATACCTAGGGAGTAGACTTGCTTTGCAAATAGAGTGGTAGTTTGTTCGCGGTCTTGAGCTATTGTTCTGAGATGTCTGGCATAACCGCCGGCACTTTTATATTGACTTATGCCGGCAAAGAAAAGTGGATTTGATTCTTCTTCTTCCTGTGCTTTTTCAGTACGGACTCTGGGAACAATGACAAGGATGAGATTTATGATGGTAATTAGAGCCGCGACAAAATACACTAACACAAACAGGAAAATGAACCAGGTCATCTGCACCTTCAAGAAGTGAACGATGAAGAACACCATAAAGACACCCAGAATGGAGAGCAATGTAAAGGCTTTCTGATCCGTCCGCATGAGGATTTGATTTTCATTCCCAAGGATCTGGAAAAGTGTAGAGAGCTCCCTCTCATAATCTGGTATATTACCACGTTTGGTGGTTCTTCTGCGCTGAGTGGTTTTTTTTCTTACTGGTGCTGCCATTTTATGTTTTCACCTTGAATTGTTGCCAGGTATAGAGGCCCCGGTTCCGCTCGAAACCCTAATTTACACTGCTGTCTCTTCATGATGCAATTACCGTAACGGTTCAGCCAGTACCACAGTTTCTACCCATTCGGCCTGTCGGCGGCTACCCAATTCTACCACGGCAAACTCGCGATGCAAATTATATAGTTTACCATACATACTGGGTGTCATATAAATCATACACACAGGCTACCTGCAAAAAGAAGTTGAATAATACGGTGAAATAGATCAGCTTATAGACATTGTTCCCAATCATTGATCTTGCCTGGAGGCATATATGAAAAGGCATCTAAACACGCTGTTTCCGTTGGGGATTTTGTTACTGTTATTTCCGGCATCTCCTCTTCCCGCCCAGCAGCTCACGTCTGACATTCTCCACGGCCTCGAGTTCCGCAACATCGGACCCGCCAATATGAGTGGCCGTATCGTAGACCTGGCGGTTCTAGAAAAGGACACCTACACGTTCTACGTGGCCGCTGCTACCGGCGGGTTGTGGAAGACGACCAACAACGGCGTTACGTTCAAATCTATTTTCGAAAATGAAGGCACCCATTCCATTGGTGATGTGGTCGTGCATCAGGCAGCGGACAGCATTGTCTGGGTCGGCACTGGAGAACGGGCTAATCGTCAGAGTTCATCCTGGGGAGACGGTGTGTACAAGTCTATCGACGCCGGTAAGACGTGGGTGAATATGGGCCTGCGTGATAGCCACCACATCGGCCGTATCGTGATGCATCCTGGCAATCCGGACATGGTTTATGTGGCAGCCATGGGACACCTGTGGGGACCGAACGGGGAACGTGGTCTGTATAAGACCACGGACGGCGGGGCCACTTGGAGCCGTATCCTCTATGTGGATGAGAACACCGGGGTAGTTGATGTGGCCATGGACCCGTCCGATCCGAACACGCTGTACGCGGCTACCTACCAGCGCCGTCGTCGTCCTTACGGCTTCCATGGTGGCGGTCCGGGCAGCGGTCTGCACAAGACTACGGATGGTGGCATCACATGGACGGAGTTGACGAATGGTTTACCCGAAAGTGAGAAAGGACGTATCGGGATCTCCGTATACCGCAGCGATCCGAACATCGTCTATATCTCACTCGAACAGGGTTTTCAATACAACGCCTCTACCGCCTACGGCGAACGCCGCGCCGGTCTGTATCGCTCTGAAGACAAAGGAGAAACATGGACGCACATGAGTGATTGGAACCCGCGTCCCATGTACGCCAGCCAGCCGCTTGTGGACCCCAGCGACGACCAGCGCATCTACATGATGAACCGGTACAGCTATTCGGATGACGGCGGTATTACATTCCGGGCGCCCTCCCAGTCCCTGCACGGCGACGACCGCATTCTGTGGGTCAATCCTGCCGATTCGCGCCATGTGATAAAAGGGGACGACGGCGGAGTTGGGATTTCGTACGACCGGGGCAAGACCTGGCTGTTCGTCACGTCGTTGCCGTTGAGTCAGTTTTACAGGGTCATGGTGGATATGCAGCATCCGTACCGGGTTTACGGTGGCCTGCAGGACAACGGAAGCTGGGTGGGGCCCAATGCCAATTATCTGAGTGACGGAATCCTCAATAACGAATGGAATCGCACAGGCGGAGGTGACGGGTTTCTTAGTCTACCACATCCAGAAAATGCGAATGCCGTCTACGTCGAATCACAGTACCTAGGTCTATCGCTGTTCGACTTGAATACGCGGCAGCGGCGATCCATTCGTCCGGGCGATCCGAAGGGCCGCATCGCTGCGCGCCGCAACTGGGAGGCCTGGGGTCCTGGTACGCAGGAGCCGGAACTGGGCAACGCCATGGCGCCGGCCAACTGGGACGGACCATTTCTCATCTCCTCCCACGATCCCAAAACCATTTACGCCGGAACCAACATCCTGTGGAAGAGTGCCGATGGTGGAGCCTCCTGGGTGTCTCTGGGTGATCTGACCACCGGTGTCAACCGTCGCAACCTGCCCATCATGGGCGTGGTGCCGCACGAAACCACCCTGTCGCTGGACGACGGTATCCCCTACTATCCGACCCTGACCGCCATCGCCGAGTCGCCGAAGGATTCGACGGCGCTCTACATCGGGACGGACGACGGCAATGTAAAGGTTTCCCGTGACGGAGGAAGAACGTGGATCGAGGTATCCGACCGTCTGTCCGGCCTGCCGGATGATGCATGGATCAATGGTATCGAGCCGTCCCGTTTCCGTTCGGGAACGGTCTATGTGGCAGTCAATAACTACCGGAACAATGATTTCGAGAATTATCTCTTTAAATCGAGTGACTACGGCCACTCCTGGAAGTCTATCACTGGCAATCTGCCTGATCGGCGTGTCGTGCGAACTGTTCGGGAGGATTTCCGTAATCCGAACCTACTGTACCTTGGTACGGAGCTGGGGCTGTTCATCTCGGTAGATGGCGGTGATCGCTGGGTCGAACTTCGGAACAACATGCCGCTGATGGCCATCAACGACCTGATCATCCATCCGCGTGACAATGATCTGGTACTGGGTACACACGGCCGCGGAGTCTGGATTTTGGATAATCTGAACGCACTCCAAGAGGTATCCCACGAGATGCTGGCCGATGAAGCCGCACTGTTCTCTGTGCCGAACGCGGAGCAGATCCGCTATTCCCGTGCCCGTGCCCATGCCGGCGACATGATCTTCCGTGGCAAAAATCCCGAAGCCGGTGCTTTGATCGATTATTATCTGAAAAATGACGTGAGGAAAGATGAAATTTTTCTCAGAATCTACGATCCAGTAGGCACGCTAATCCGTACACTTGAGCCCGACACAACCACCGGTATCAACAGGATCGTATGGGATCTCCGCCATGCTCGTCTGCCGGCCGCTCCTGTAGATACCGTCAACGTTGATACCACACTCATACGCACCCGGAAAACCCCACCGGACGGTCCAGCTGGACCGTGGGTGATGCCCGGACTCTACAGGGCGCGGCTTGAAGTGAACGGCAGATCCCGTGAGAAGACATTCACCGTCCGTGAAGATCCACGCATCGATCTGCCAGTGGAACATCGACGCAAGTGGACCGCCATCCTGCTGGAAATCGGTGAGCTGTATACCGGTTTGGTAGAGGACAACGAAGGTATTCAACCGGTTATATGGCATGTGGATAGGTACCGGAAAGACGGCAAGAAATTGGATGAAAAAGCGGCCAGAGAAATCGAAGAAACGGGCCGCCTGTATTCGGAACTGCTGAGCCGTGTACGGAGCTTGTACAGTCAGGTAATGGGTTGGCCCGGTCCGCTCACCGCCGACCAGAAATCACAGTGGACCTATTATCAAGAGGTCTACCAACGCATCCGTCCACGGAAAGAGGAATTCCACAAGCGCCATTTGCCGCGCCTTAACCGGAAGCTGGCCAAAGAGGACCGGATACAGGTCGGTGAGATGGGAAACTGATCCAGGTCCTACGGGGTAGCGATCTTAATAGGTCTTTTCCCCGTGCTCTGATGTCCTTTTTACGGTTTCCTCATTCGTTATTTCCGCTTGAGTCCCCAGTATACACTGCTGTCTCTTCAAAATGCAATCACCGTAAGCGTTCAGCCAGTACCACAGTTTCCACCCATTCGGCCTGTCGGCGGCTACCCAATTCTACCACGGAAAACTTAACAATGTAGATACCAATCCTTGCTTTCTCGCCACTGTCACTGGTGCCATCCCAAGTCATTATTCCCTCGGAACCACTTGCCTGATTCTTGGCAAGGATTCTGATGGTTCGGCCTACGGTGTCGAAAATATGGACCGTCACTGCCGCCTGCGAAAAGGGGAGATTGTAAGAGATGTAAAGAAGATCATCACTGCCGTCGCTGTCCGGGGAGAACGGGTTTGGTGAGAGTGAGAAGGTACCGGAGGTGGGAAGTGATTCAAGATAGATACTGTTGATTCCACCCGGTGTCATTTTTTCAGGAGCGACACAAGTGCCCCATCGCTCCTTCAGTTGGGACGGGAATGAGGGATTCAGTTTCTCCAGAGATCTTCCGTCAAAGCCTCCCCAATCAGAGGTGAAACTGAGAGAATCTATGATCTTTCCTGTCATATCAAAAAGATAGAGAATATCACCACTGTTATTGAGGGAAGGAAATCGTGCTTCGGGGACAACAAATTTACCGCTGGTTGAGACGGTTATGGTGCTGTCGGCTGCGATAACGAGGTACTCTTCGGGCCACAGTTCAATTGGGGACAAGTCATTTTTTTTGGATCTGTCGGCATCGGAGATGGCCCACTGACTTACATCGACTGTTTCTGAACTGACGTTCACAATCTCTACAAACTCAGGGAAACCTTCATCAGGTGAGTAGAGGATTTCATTGAGCATTAAAACACCTACCGAAAAGGGAGAGCGAATTTCGTGCAATGCCGTGTCGTTGAATGTATTGTCATCGCCTTCGGCGGTGATGGTCAGCTGAATTTGATGGATTCCTGAAGGAAAACTTCCGATTTCCAGGGAGACTAAAGTTGTATCTCTGTACGCCAGGGAAGGTGTATTCAATGAGGCCAGTTCCATGCCGTTCAGAACCGCTTTTAATATCCCTTCAGCTGTTTCGGTCCCATTCCCGAAAACGGTAACGGAGATGGAGACAATTTCGCCCGCTTCCGGGTAGAGCGGTGTGTGGGTGATGCTTTCGGCGGCAATGCCCAGGTCAACGGCTGTGGGAGTGACGCTGTTCGGTAAACCGGGAGTACCAAGAGAATCGAAGGAAGTTGCCCAATTGCTCACAGTCGATTCTCTCTCCAGGAAAAGTCTTTCCAGCGAAAATCCTGATGCGGAGATATCCGTCCAAGCCACACTGTCCAGAGCTGTTCCGCTACTGTTTATGATAAAAAGGGAGTCACTGGTACTGAGCTGATTGCCGATAGATTTATCATCTACTTTGAGGACGATGACAGAGTCGGGGATGAGGTTGTCATATAGACCATTGTCTGATTCATAATCACCCTCCAGGATGACGGCGTAGGATCTACCATTTAGAACCGTTCCGTTGCCGGTATCTGTCAATTCGTCCGTAGAAGTTTTGTCTCGGATCTGCCAGCCGGCGAGATCAACAGTTTGATCTGAAAGGTTGAAGATTTCGACGAATTCATTGGGGCTGTCAGGGCCAGGTAGATCAAACATTACTTCGGAAAGAACAATCTGGCCCATCAGTGGTGTGGCAACCAGATGAAAGATGAACGTTTGTACCGAATTCAATCTCTTTCGCTCAGGAACTCTTCAATCCGGATCCGTAGCGTATCCCGGACCCGTCGGTACGGTTCCAGCAGATTTTCTTCGTCAGACCAATCCACGAATGGATCATCTACAGACCAGTGAATGTGCTCTATGGCGCCGGGAAAAGTGGGGCACAGTTGGTTGGCATCATCACAGACGGTGATGACAATATCCATTCCGGCATCAAGATAATCATCGACGAGATCAGAGGTGTGATGTGAAATATCGATACCCCATTCGGCCATCACTTTTATGCCGGCAGGGTGAACCCGCGTGGGGTGAGTGCCGGCGCTGAGAACCTCAAACCGGTCCCCGGCCAGATCTCTCAAAATACCTTCTGCCATTTGGGATCGGCAAGAGTTTCCCGTGCAAAGAAATAGCACCTTCTTCATCATATATCTCAAGCAAATTTCCTTGCTAAGGTGAATGAATGTCAACATGAATAATCCATGACATCAAAATTAGTAATAGTAATTATTACTATTTATGTTGTTTCACTTTTCATTTCTATTTAAACTGTTTTCATGCGATACAGCCTTCAGAAAGAGACAATTCGTGAAATTGTGAAAAGCACAGACTCGCATCCAACAGCTGATTGGATTTTCCAAAGAGCAAAAAGAAAGATTCCTAATATCAGTCTAGGAACGGTCTATCGGAATCTTAAACATCTAGCAGCAGAAGGTTTTCTGCGGGTAATCTGTGATGATAATAGTACCCGCTATGATTGGAATACAACATCCCATGACCATTTAAAATGCTCTATTTGTGGGGATTTGATTGATGTTCATTTACTGGATGACGGGATTCGCAAGACTGTAAAAAAGAATTATAAATTTGAAGTAGATGATGTAGAAATGATCATCATTGGAACATGTAATAAACACGAATAAAAAAGGAGAATGAATAATGAGTGTACTCGTAGGAAAAGAAGCACCGGATTTTTCCACCCAAGCTGTTTTGGCTGACAATACGATTATTGGCGATTACAACTTTACCAAAGCTCGCGATGGGAAATATGCTGTTGTGTTCTTTTATCCATTGGATTTTACCTTTGTTTGTCCTTCCGAATTGATCGCCATGGATCATCGTACGGATAAACTTACCGAACTCGGTGTTGAAGTTGTCGGTATTTCAATTGATTCACACCATACCCATCATGCATGGCGGAATACGGAAATAAATAAAGGTGGGGTAGGACAATTAAAATATACCCTGGCTGCTGATATGGATCATTCAATTGCCCACTCTTACGGAATTCAATCAGATGGTGGTGATTCCTATTATCCTGCCGGGGTGGCCATGCGTGCCACTTTTGTGATTGATCAAAATGGAATCGTTCGACATCAAATTGTCAATGATGAACCCTTGGGCCGCAATATGGATGAAGTTGTTCGGATTGTTGAGGCACTTCAGTTTTTCGAAGCGAACGGACAGGTCTGTGCTGCCGGTTGGCAAAAAGGTGACGATGGTATGGTGAATACAGCTGAAGGTGTTGCTGCATACCTGAGTGAAAACGCCGACAAATTGTAAGCACCTCCAGCTTATATTCAATGGTGGAATTACCATCATTAACTGCTGACATAGATGAGTGGACATCAGGTGGCTTCTTATTGCTAGGTTGGACCTCTCCTGGGTGGTGCTGAGGCGACAGTAGTTTACGATTCTCGCCTTAGGACAAAATAATATCAGGATCAATCTCTGAGAATTAACTGTCATGGAATGGTTTAAAAGTCTAGAACCCATTATGCAGGCATTATTTGGAGGTCTGTTTACCTGGGGTTTGACCGCACTGGGAGCCGCGGCAGTTTTCTTTTTTAAAGAGGTAAATCGAAAAGTCATGGATTTAATGTTAGGGTTTACAGGTGGTGTCATGATTGCTGCAAGTTTTTGGTCCCTTTTGGCGCCGGCTATTGAAATGTCCGAAGCCATGGGTTCAAGCCCTTGGATACCGCCAGCCATCGGTTTCATGATTGGAGGGGGGGTATTATTTGCCTTGGATAAAATTTTGCCCCACCTTCATATTGGTTATCCTCAAGATGCTGCTGAAGGTATGGAAACCACTTGGCACCGAACTACCCTAACTGTTATGGCGATAACACTCCACAACGCCCCCGAAGGGCTAGCTGTGGGAGTCGCTTTCGGTGCTCTCGGGGCTGATATTTCTTCCGCATCCCTAGCGGGTGCCATAGCTCTTACCATTGGAATTGGTATACAGAATTTCCCTGAAGGGTTTGCAGTAGCCATGCCTTTAAGACGGATAGGAGTTTCGCGGCTCAAGAGTTTTTGGTATGGACAGCTTTCTGCTGTAGTTGAACCAATTGCAGCTGTTATAGGAGCAGTCATTGTTTTGACAGCCCAGGCTATTTTGCCTTATGCTTTGGCCTTTGCTGCTGGTGCCATGATATTTGTTGTTGTGGAAGAGGTGATTCCAGAATCCCAATACGAAGGCAATACGGATTTAGCAACCATTGGTGTAATGGCGGGTTTTACCATCATGATGGCCCTTGATGTGGGGCTCGGTTAGAACAAACAACTTTTTGGTTATCTACATTGTAGATTGAATCATGGAAACTCTTTCTGTAAGCACAAGTGAACGTGTGGACCTGGTTGACATTACCTCTCAAGTGGCTCAGGAGGTGGCGAAAAGAAGTGTCGGCACCGGAACCGTTACCATTTATGTTCCTCACACCACTTGTGGCGTTACAATTAATGAGAGTGCCGATCCTGATGTGGTGCGAGATATCAAGATGCACCTTACCAAGCTGGTTCCGAAAGACGGTGGTTTCCGACATTCTGAGGGGAATTCCGACAGCCATATCAAAACCAGTATGATCGGTTCATCTGAAAATGTTTTTATTGAAAGCGGAAAACTTGTTCTAGGGACGTGGCAGGGAATTTTTCTTTGCGACTTCGACGGACCCCGGACAAGAAAAGTTTATATCAAGATTGTTGAAGAGTAGGCGCTAAACGCTCTTTTTCTGACTGTTCCAGATCTCATTCATCTCTGATAAATTAGTTTCTTCCAGGTTTTTTCCTCGTCGTTTCAACTCTTTCTCCACTGCCTGAAACCGTCTGGTGAATTTCTGATTTCCTTTTCTCAGAGCATCCTCTGCTGATATGTCTAGAAATCGACACAGATTGACAAGGGCAAAAAAGAGATCACCCACTTCTTCCTCCACGTGTTTTTTTATTCCAGCTGATTCAGCATTTTTCAGCTCTTCCATCTCTTCGTGAACTTTATTCCACACCTGGTCCGTCTCTTCCCAATCGAAACCAACATAGGCGGCCTTTTGCTGCAATCGCTGAGCCCTGATGAGAGCAGGGAGTGTAACAGGGACCCCATCCAGCCTTGAATCTCTTTTTTTCTCAGCCTGTTTGGCTGCTTCCCAGTTTTGCTTAGCGTGGAAAGCACCTTCCGCTTTCTTGTTACCAAATACGTGAGGGTGTCGCCGTACCAGTTTTTCATTGATCTGATCAATCACGTCTTGGAGCTTGAATTCGCTATCCTGTTCGGCAATGTCAGACTGAAACAGGACGTGAAGGAGCACGTCACCAAGTTCTTCAGAGAGGGCTTTCCAGTTTTCACTGTCTACTGCTTCCATCACCTCATAGGCTTCTTCTAGAAAGTGGGGCAGGAGGGAATCGTGTGTCTGTTCCCTGTCCCACGGACATCCGTTATCGCTACGGAGTCTTCTCACAATTCCCACAAGTTTATCAAATCTCTCACCGTTATTCATCCGTTGTCTCCTCTATTGAAATCTCGATCTTCAGAATCCTGTTACCTTCCATGGTCCGAACCTGGAATCTGAAGGCGTTATGTGTAACGGATGTACCTACCAGTGGAATGTCTCCGAACTGAGCGAAAAAAAATCCGCCCAACGTGTCGAATTCACGCTCTTCCTCAAAAGAGATGGGAAGTTCATCCTCCAGATCATTGATGGGAATCCGAGCATCCACAAGCCAATTGTCATTTTCCGTAGAGACTATCATGGGCGTATTTTTATCGAACTCATCATGGATCTCACCTACGACTTCTTCCACAATATCCTCCACGGTCACCAATCCTGCGGTTCCGCCGTATTCGTCAACAACAATAGCAATATTGTCCCGCCGCCGCTGAAAATCCTTCAGGAGAGAATCGATTTGTTTTGACTCCGGTACGAAGTACGGTTCCCGACAGAGTGATATTATGTCGGGATTTTCGTTGAAGCCGTTCATTTGCGGAAGAACATCTTTGGCATATAGAATCCCCTCGATGGAATCGAGATTTCCGTTGTAGACGGGAAACTTGGAAAACTTCGATTCTTTGATGGTTTTGATGGCTTCTTTAAGATTGATTTCGCGATCAATGCCTACCATATCGATTCTCGGTACCATGATTTCCCGAACGGCAGTATCCCCGTAGTCAAATACAGACTTGATCATTTCACTTTCTTCACGTTCAATTGAACCGCTCTCGGCACCCATGTCAGCTAGTGTCATAAGTTCATCTTCCGAGTCGAAAAGGGATTCGCTTTTGAAAGGCACGATTTTTGATAGGAGATGAGTAAAGCCGTAAAGTGGAATTGCTATGGGATATAGAATGTGTGAAAATATCCGGATAGGCAGTGAAACTGTCTTGGCGAACTGCTCGGAATTCCGAATAGCCATTATTTTTGGTGTAATCTCACTGAGTAACACAATGGTGACTGTAATAACTACTGTTTCCACAACCATAAGAAGTGCCACGTTTAGATTAAGCTTGACTGCAATATCGGCAGTGATGAGTGCTGCAAGTATTGCCATAGCTGTATTAACGATAGTGTTGCCAGTAAGGAGCGTAATAAGGAGACGTCTAGGGTTCTCCAGAAGAATCAGCGTTTCCCGATCGGAATGGCTGGTATTTTTCAGAGTAAAGTAGGCCGCTTCTGCTCCTGAAAAGAGTGCCGACAAAGCGAGGAGGATCAGAAAAAGGACAATCTTGCTAAGGATCACTGTATCAGGATTTTGTTTGGAGCAAATTTCTTAAGCAAAAGATCTTCTTCTTTCTTCATAGAGGTTTTTTGTTTTTCAGTTATATCTTTACGGCCTAAGAGATGAAGGCAGCCGTGACAGACAAGCCTCGCAAGCTCCCGCTCCAGCGGTTCGTTGAATTTGGTGCTATTCTCACCAGCCCGTTTTGGTGAAATGTATATCTCTCCTTCAAACAGTTCGTTATTCTCATCCAGCCGAAAGGCGATAACGTCTGTGTAAACGTCTTGTTTGAAATAATGATCCTTTAACTCTCTCAGCAACTCGTCATGGGTAAAAATGACAGTTAATTGTCCATCTGACTGACCCCCGTGAGAGAGTATGTTCTGAGCGAGTGATTTTACAGCATCGGGGTCGATCTTATATTCATCATCGACCACTTCAACATCTACAATAATCATTCAGAGACGTTTTCTACGTTTTCTTCCTGAAGTTCTTCCTCCTGGTCTGGATATTCGATCCTCAGGTGGTAAATACCGCGGAGAACAGGCATCATACCATATCGGCCATTTACCTCACCTTTTATCTTGTTCAGATCACGCATCGTGAGGGGACATTCATCCAGTTGCTCCTCTTTCATTTTTTTTTCAATGATCTTGTCCGCCATGGATTCAATTTTATTGAGGGTTGGATTTTTGAGAGACCTAACCGCCGCTTCTACAGCTTCGCAGATCATTAGGAGCCCTGTTTCTTTGGTATTGGGTTTTGGACCAGGATATCTGAAATCTTCCTCGCTCAAGGATCCTGTTTCTTCGCTTTGTTGATCCAAAGCCCTGTTATAGAAGTAATCGATACGCGATGTACCGTGGTGCATGGGGATAAAATCGGCTACTGCTGGTGGCAGATGGTACTCTCTGGTAAGTTTAATTCCGTCTTTTACATGGCCCAAAATAATCTTGGATGAAAGAGAAGGTGCAAGCGTATCGTGGGGATTTTCGCCACCAAACTGGTTTTCAATGAAGTATTCAGGCCGTGTCAGTTTGCCGATATCGTGATAGTAAGCCCCCACTCGAGAGAGCAGAGGGTTGCCTCCCACAGCATTTGCACACGATTCGGCCAGATTACCCACCACAACACTATGATTAAAGGTACCGTTAGCTTCCTGGGAAAGTCTTTTGAGCAGGGGATGGTTAAAGTCAGTTAGTTCCAAGAGTGTCAGATCGGAAGTGACTCTGAAAATCACTTCAAAAAGTGCGCTGATACCGTATGTAATGAAAGGCGCCAGTACACCGCTGATAGTCATGTAGAGCAGATTGTTTCCGATGTCTGTCCAGTGGAGACGTTTGATTATACCAATGGCCGTCAGGGTGACAGCGCCGCTAATAACAATGAAAAGAATGGCTGTAAACAGCTGAGATCTTGTCCTCAGCTGCCTCACAGCGTAGATGGCTGCCATACTGGTAAAGAGTGCAATGATAGCAAAGTCAAGCTTGCCGCCAATGATGAATGATACAAGTACCGCCAGCGCCACAGAAGCAGTCATAGCCAGCCTACCGTCGAACAGGACTGTCAGCACCATACCGCCCACGGTAAACGGGATAAGATATTCAGAAAAATCGAATGTGAGGACGAACAGATAAGACAACGCCACAATGAGCAAAAAGAGAGTGCTGAGCAGGAGAAGGATATTATTCTTAAAAAAGAGATCGGGCCGGTATGTTCTCATGGAAGCAAAAAAGAGGGAAAGAATGACAGCCACAAGAATGAGTCGGCCGAGCCACGGAAGCACAGCAGCCAGACCTCTTTCAGACCGCTCCTGTTGTTCAATGGCGTGTTGATAAGATTGCAATTTCAAAAGTGTTTCAGGATTGACACGTGTATTGGCGTCAACGATTCGCTCATATTGCATGATGATTCCCTGATAACGGGGCACTCTTGCCGTGGCAATATTTTTCCGCTTCTCAGTCAATTCCCTATCGAAGATCACGTTTGGTTTCATGAACTCAACAATGATCCTGTAGCCGATATTCCGGAGCAACTCATCCTCAAGAAAGGCGTCGGTCACCTCTTTTTTCGCTTCCGTCCAAGCTTCTTCTAGATCGTTGAAATCTGTCTTGTCCATGATTTCAGAAATATCTTTTGATGCAACAGCAATTTCGTTGCTTTCTATCTCATCTTTCGGTATGTCAAATATTCCTACAGCCCATCGATTCCTGGCGATATTTAATGTCGCAATTGTGAGCGAATCAAGGTTGATCTCTTTTCCATTTTCATACTTTAAGGAGATGAATTGAGCCCACTCTGGATCGTTCAGGTCAAAAGGATATTTCCCGGCGGATTGTTCCTCTAATGTGGAAAGGGCGGCACTGTCGGTGACAGCTCGGGTTTTAATTTTTTCTTCCTCCTCGCCATACTGTTTCTCCCAAAGAAGTGTAAGTGTTTCCTGATAGGATGATCTCGCTTTAGACAAATCAGTTATAGCAACCATGAACTGCTCAATTTCTGTTGACTGAGTTTCCACAATTTCCTGTCGCCGCTCGAACCGGAACGGTTCTGTTTTGATGGCTTCCGCAAGGTCATTTTCCAGTTGTTGTTCCTGTTTAAGGATGGGGAAATTGAATTCGGCAACAATCTCCTCCCGGGTCACGTCACCCAGTTCATAGTTGTATTCCAAGGCTTTGCTGCCAGGGAAGAAAAAGGAGATGGCCACAACAAGGCCTCCCAAGATCAAGACGCGATTAATAGCGTATCTTTTTTCGTCCCTGGACAGTTTTGCTTTTTGTTTTTTTCGTAGAGGAGACATAGGGGCTGAAAATTAAACAGAAATAGCGTTATCAAGTGATTTCAAAATTTCTCGCAGAATAATAATTTTCTGGATCTCACTTGTTCCTTCGCCGATGGTTAGCACCTTGGCATCCCGAAAAAATCGCTCGGCAGGATATTCTTTTATGTATCCGTAGCCGCCGAAAACCTGGATTGCTTCTGTGGTTGTTTTCATGGCTGTTTCGGAGGCAAACAGTTTTGCCATAGCGGCTTCCTTAACAACATTATGTCCTTCATCGTACTTCTTTGCCGCCTGGTAAACAAGCAACTTTGACGCTTCAATCTCAGTGGCCATATCAGCTAATTTGAACCCAACGGATTGAAACTTGTGGATCGGTTTTCCAAAGGCTTCTCTTTCATGGGAATAGTTGAGAGCGGCTGAGTACGCTCCTTCTGCCGTACCGCAGGAGAGAGCACCCACAGAAATCCGGCCGCCCACAAGTGCCTTCAGGAATGTTCTGAAACCGTCTACCGGTTCGCCAAGGCGCTGTTCATCAGAGACCCGGAGGTCTTCGAAGAAAATTTGCCGCGTGTCAGAGGCATTCCATCCCATCTTCTTTTCCTTCGGCCCGATTCGCAGGTCCGGGTTGTCAGTCTCGATGATAAAAGCGCCAATCCCTTTTTCTTCATCATCCTCAATCACTTTTGCAGTAATTGAAATGACACCAGCCACGCCGGCATTTGTGGTGAAAACTTTGCTTCCGTTGATGATCCATTCATCGCCTTTCTTAACGGCAGTTGTCTTGGTAGCGGCAGCGTCGCTACCCGCGCTTGCTTCGGTCAGGCCGAATGCGCCGATCATTTCCCCGGAAGCGAGGGGAGGTATGTATTTCCGTTTTTGCTTTTCACTGCCAACAAGGTATATGGGTGTCATTCCGAGGGATGTGTGCGCAGCCATGGTAATAGCAGTTGAAGCACACACTCTAGCAATCTCATAGACGGCAGTTGCGTAACTCACATAGTCCATACCGGCGCCGCCATACTCTTCCGGGAATGGAACACCCATGAGACCCAGCTCTCCCATTTTTGCGATAATATCAGCAGGAAACTCTCCCTTCTCGTCCAATTCGGCTGCAATAGGGGAAATCTCATTGGCTGTGAAATCGCGAACCATGTCGCGGATCATCTTCTGTTCTTCAGAAAGGAAAAAATCAATCATGATAAATCGATGGTCTTATATGATAGTTGAATAATTGCTGTTGCGCTTCCGTTACCAACGAATAGCCGCCGAGCCCCAAGTGAATCCGGCACCAAATGCAGCGAGAATAATGTTGTCACCGGAGCCGAATTTACCTTCAGAAAATGCTTCTGACATGGCGATGGGAATAGAGGCGGCTGTAGTATTGCCTAACTTTTGAATATTGCTGTAGAGCTTGTCCATACCGACTCCTATCCGTTTTGCAACTGCCTGGCTTATCCGCAGGTTGGCCTGATGGGGAATTATGAGTGTCACATCCTCCATGGATAGGCTGTTATGATCCAATGCCTCCTGAATGACCTCAGGAAACCGGGTGACAGCATTTCTGAAAACTTCGCGCCCATTCATAAAAGGTGTGTGCAAACCGTCATCGATTAGCTTTTTGCTCATAAACGGTCTGTATTTACTTCCGGGGGCAGGAAGCCAGAGGTCTTGAAGATGCTTTCCATCAGAATGAAGATGTGTAGAAAGGACACCGCTCTCATCATCACTTGGCTGGAGAACAGCAGCACCGGCACCGTCGCCAAAAAGGACAGCCATATCCCTGTGCTCTGTATCGAAATTGAGGGCAACACTTTGAACTTCAGCTCCAATAAGAAGAACTGTTTTATGTGCACCTGTGCGAACGAACTGATCAGCCACTGAGAGACCGTAAACAAACCCTGAACAGGCTGCCCGAAGATCAAAAGCACCTATATTTTTCATCCCCATTTTT
>Ga0208640_1000419_pt1 | contig 18065 bp, 17 predicted proteins | sample ETNtaG_23_FD_185774 | JGI IMG/M metagenome (GOLD analysis project Ga0208640, IMG submission 185774) | Marine microbial and viral communities from oxygen minimum zone, Eastern Pacific Ocean - ETNP201310SV72 (SPAdes) (version 2) | ecosystem: Environmental > Aquatic > Marine > Oceanic ... | reverse complement strand
TGGAATAAGGCCCCTCCTGCGCCAATACTGCCAAATGACATATTGATCAAAACAGCAAAAAAATACGAAGAAGTTCAAGCGCTCCTATGCAGCTAAGTGGATATACTCATAAAATGCGTGCTTCTTTGCAGTCTGGGGTTGCTCAATATATGTTCAATTTTGATGACTCAGAGCTTGACATAGGAGTCCTTATAGGAAAACCAATTGAGCTCTCGTTCAGCCGACAAATACGGTGCGCATCTTGTGGCAACATAACTAATAAAAGCTACTCACAAGGCTATTGTTGGCCTTGCGCAAATTCTCTCGCGCAGTGTGATTTGTGCATCATGAGGCCTGAAACTTGTCACCACCATAAAGGAACTTGTCGAGAGCCAGAGTGGGGTAAATCATACTGCTTCTCCCCCCACATAGTCTACATTGCAAACACTTCGGGGATAAAGGTTGGCATCACTCGAAAAACGAACATACCTGATCGCTGGATTGACCAAGGAGCAATTAGCGCGCTGCCTATTCTTGAGGTAGAAACTAGACTTGACTCTGGGCGCATTGAAAAAGCTCTAAAGTCTTTCGTTTCTGATAAAACAAATTGGCGCAAAATGTTAATGAATGAAGTTGCTCCAGTTGGGCTTTTTGCCAACAAGGATATGCTGTTAGGAGAAATTCCCTCTCTTATCAATGAACTCAGAGCAAAGCCCTTGTCAGACGATGTCATCAATATTGACTACCCTGTGATAAAATACCCGACCAAGGTCGTCTCCTTGAGTTTTGATAAAACACCAGTCATTTCAGGGGTTTTAAACGGAATTAAGGGGCAGTATTTATTGCTTGATTGTGGCGTGCTCAATATACGAAAATTTAGTTCTTACCACCTAACAATCTCTGCCTAAGGGCGCTGACTTAATATGCCAACACAACCATGAACGAAAACTTTTCAAGAATAGAGCGACTGCCGACCTACGTTTTTGCTATCACTAATGAGCTCAAAGCTGAGGCCAGGTCCAGGGGAGAGGATATTATTGACTTTGGAATGGGGAACCCTGACCAGCCAACCCCAAAGCACATTGTTGATAAATTAGTTGAGGTTGCACAAAGAACAGACACCCATCGATATTCAATGTCGCGAGGTATTCCTCGCCTTCGTCGAGCCATAACTAGCTGGTATAAAGAGCGTTATAACGTTACCTTGGACCCCGAAACCGAAGCCATTGTCACGCTGGGATCGAAAGAAGGCTTGGCAAACCTCGCTCAAGCAATTGTCGGAAAAGGCGACACAGTATTAGTGCCGAGTCCGGCCTATCCAATCCATCCCTACGGGTTTGTTATTGCCGGTGCAGATATACGCAGAATTCCTTGTGGTCCTGGACATGATTTTTTTGCTGAGCTAGAAAAGGCCATAATTGACACTTGGCCAAAACCTAAGGTTATGGTTCTTAACTACCCCTCCAATCCGACAACAGAGTGTGTTGAATTAGAATTTTTTAAGCGCATTATTAGAGTTGCAAAAGAACACCAAATTTGGGTCGTTCAAGACTTGGCTTATGCTGACATTGTTTATGATGACTATAAGGCCCCAAGTATTATGCAGGTAGAGGGCGCCAAAGACATTGCAGTGGAATTTTTTTCAATGTCAAAAAGCTATAATATGCCTGGTTGGCGTGTTGGCTTTATGGTTGGTAATCCAACGCTTGTTGCAGCACTGGCAAAAATAAAGTCCTATCTGGACTATGGAATTTTTACTCCAATCCAAGTCGCTTCAATTAAAGCCTTAGAGTCTGACCAGAGTTGTGTTGAAAACATCCGCCTGATGTATCAATCTCGTCGTGACGTTCTTTGCGCTGCACTTGCAAGCATTGGTTGGAATGTTGAGCCGCCAAAAGCAACGATGTTTGTATGGGCAAAAATCCCCGAGCACTACCAGGCGATGGGTTCTTTAGAATTTAGCAAAGAGCTTATTAAGCGTGCAAAGGTTGGGGTCTCTCCTGGAATAGGTTTTGGCAACTATGGTGACGACTATGTGCGCATATGCTTGATTGAAAACGAGCAAAGAATTCGCCAAGCTGTTCGCGGCATTCGAAATATGTTTAAAGAAGATGGGCTCTTATGAGATACACTGCAGAACAATTTAGAAAGGAAAAAAATAAACGCCTAACGCTTCTTGGAATGTCAGGAGTGGGAAAAACTCATCTCTCAAAACTGCTTGCTAAAGAGGGCGGCTGGTTTCATTATTCTGGAGACTTTCGGATAGGTGCGTCACACTTAAAAAACGACATCATTGACAATGTCGCGAACAAAATGAAAGCTGACCCTTGGCTCAAAGGGTTATTAAAAAACAATTCCATAAGTGTCAACAGTCAGGTAACTTTTGACAACCTAGAGCCTATATCTGCATTTCTTGGAAAGGCCGGTAATCCTGAACAAGGGGGGATGCAAATTGACGAGTTTGTGCGTCGTCAAGGACTATTTATTGAGGCCGAAATTAAAGCCATGTATGACGTTCCAAGCTTTATTGAGCGCTCACAAAAGGCGGGTTGCCAACATTTTATCAATGACGCTGGCGGCAGCTTGTGCGAGCTTGGTGACACAAAACTTTACAAGCTCTTGTCTGAAAACACTCTAATTCTCTATATTAAGGCGAGTGAATCAAATCAGCAGGCGCTCATTAAACGCGCCAAAAAGACTCCAAAGCCTGTTTATTATCATCCTGATTTTTTTCAGTCTGCACTAAAAAGCTACCTAGAAGAAAAACAGCTGACCTATGTTGCACAAATAAACCCTGACGATTTTGTGCGCTGGGTGTTTCCAAAGCTGATTGCTAACCGTCAAACAAAATACCAAGAGCTGGCAAAGCAATATGGCTACACTGTCTTAAGCAATGACCTGTATAGCTGCAGAAACGCTGATGAAGTTGTTAACTTAATATGTGAGGCGCTAGACTGATATGCCATTAATTGCACACTCAAATCTGCCATCATTTGAACGCCTAAAACAACAAGGCGAAACAATTCTTTCTAAAGACAGAGCAGAACATCAAACCATACGAGAGCTACACATTGGCTTGTTAAACATGATGCCTGATGCCGCCCTTGAGGCAACTGAACGGCAATTCTTTCGCCTTATCGGTCATTCAAATGAGATAGCGCAGTTCTATGTACACCCTTTCTCTCTTTCTAATATTAAAAGAGGCAAAAAGGCTGCTAAACATCTAAAGGAACACTATAAGACTTTTGACGAAATCAAAGCTCAGGGCTTAGACGCACTAATCATTTCAGGAGCAAAGCCTCCCCAAGATCTTAAAAGAGCTCCATTTTATCAGCAGCTCAAAGAGGTTGTAGACTGGTCCTATGAGAACGTTACATCTACCCTTTGTTCGTGCCTGGCAACACATGCCGTGATGCAGTTTAAGTATGGACAGAAACGTCAACCGGTTGGTAAAAAGCACTGGGGTGTTTTCGCTCACGAGGTGGTTGAAAGAGGCCATCCGCTCGTTGCTGGGGTGAATACACGATTCGACATACCTCATTCAAGGTTTAATGAAATTTCTGGGTCTCAATTCACAGAGGCAGGTGTCAAGGTTTTAGCTAATAGCAAGATTGGCGCCCATCTTGCGGTAAGTCCAGACCTGTTTAGAATTGTTTTTTTTCAAGGCCACCCAGAATATGACACTATTAGCTTGCTTAAAGAGTATAAAAGAGAGGTTTCTCTATACTGCCAAGACAGAGAATTGTCTTATCCGCCAATGCCAACAAACTATCTATCTTTACAAAACCAGGCAATACTAAATGAATACCAAACAAAGCTTGTGTCCGGCGACATGTCCATTCAAGACTTTCCAGAGGCCCTTATTGCCAGCACTCTTGATAACACTTGGCATGATAGTGCAAATGCTATTATTAATAACTGGATTGGTTGTGTCTATCAGCTAACTAACGAAAAAATAAATAAGCCGTTTATGGGCGGCATTGATCCAGAAAATCCGCTTGGACTAATATAGTGACAAGGCTAGCTAAAGAGCTTCTGGTTTGGCCTGCCCGCGACAGTAAAAAATAATCTATGGCCTTGATTAATTTACCCCTATTAAAAGCTATGCGTAAAATAAAGCCATGCACTTAATTCGCGGCCTTCAAAACCTAAAAGAACAACCAGGATGTGTCTTGACTGTTGGCAACTTTGACGGCATTCATGAGGGCCACCAAAAAATCATTAAAGCCCTTGTAACAAAGGCCAACGCCCTTGGCGTGCCCTCAATTGTTATTTCATTTTCTGTGTCCCCTGAGTCGTTTTTTGGGCGCCCAAAAGCAAGACTCAGCAGTTTTAGGGATAAACATCTTTTTCTCGAGTCTTTAGGCGTAGAAAAACATTTGCTAATTCGTTTCAACAAGGATTTCTCACAGATGAGCGCACAGTCTTTTGTTAAAGATGTTTTATTAGCCAAACTTAAAATGCGATGTTGTTTTATTGGTGATGATTTTCGTTTCGGCAAAGACCGCCAAGGAGACTATTCAATGCTTGAAAACATGGCAAAAACCTGCGACTTTGTTGCACAAAAAGTTAACCGTGTCACTGTAAACGGTAAACGAGTGAGCAGCTCTGAAATTAGACAGCTTTTAAGGCAAGGCGAATTTAGTATAGCCGAAAAGCTTCTTGGAAGGCCTTTTGCAATCGAAGGTAGAATTATGCACGGAGAAAAAAGAGGCAGAACAATTGGCTTTCCAACCATTAACATCTCAATTGGAAGAAAGCTTAGCCCGGTTCTTGGAGTTTTCGCAGTTTTGATCGAGCTTAATAAAAAAACTTATCATGGTGTCTGTAATGTTGGCAAAAGGCCAACAATAGGCGGCGAAAAAACACTTCTTGAGGTTAACATTTTTGACTTTGATAAAAACGTTTACGGCGAACATGCCAAAGTGCTTTTTAGGCATCGTATTAGAGAAGAAATGAAGTTTGAATCTGTTCAACAGCTACAAAGTCAAATCGCTTCAGATGCGAATATTGCTAGGCGCTATTTTGCTTGTCAATAATTATTTCACAAACTTCCAAGAAAGCTCGGTACCTGCAAGAAAAGGAACTACCTGTGAACCTCCAAATTCATATTGCATTGGCACCTTCCAGGGCCCTCTTTCTAGCGTAACTGTTTCTTGATTGTGCGGGAGGCCATAAAAGTCTGGACCGAAAATAGAAGAAAACCCTTCTAGTTTTTCAATTGCTCCCTCGGACTCAAAAACTGTCGCATAGAGTTCGATTGCCGCATAGGCGCTGAAAACTCCTGCACAACCACAAGCAGCTTCTTTTTCGTGTCTTTCGTGGGGCGCTGAATCGGTTCCCAAAAAGAACCTTGGGTTGCCTGAGGTTGCGGCCTTAAGCAAGGCTTTTTGGTCTGGGTTTTGTCTTTTTAATACTGGTAAACAATAGTAGTGCGGCTTAATTCCGCCTACGAGCATATGGTTTCTATTGGCAATCAGGTGTTGTGGCGTTATAGTTGCCGCAATGTGCTTGCTTGAACCAAGAATGAAGTCAACAGCAATCTTGGTCGTAATGTGCTCAAGCACAATTTTAAGAGACGGAAAATTTTTAACAATCTTTTCCAAGACTTTGTCAATAAAAACAGCCTCACGATCAAAAATATCCACATTTTCATCCGTCACTTCGCCGTGCACCAACAACGGCATGTCTAGTTTTTGCATAGCCTCAAGGACAGGGAAGACTTTATCAATACTTGTGACGCCGCTTTGTGAGTTGGTTGTTGCTCCAGCAGGATAAAACTTAATTGCAACGATATTGGACTCTTTTGCTGCCGACTCGATGTCTTTAATAGTTGTCGTATCGGTTAAATATAGAGTCATTAGAGGGCTAAAATTTGACTTTACTGGAAGCGCCTCCATAATTTCAGCGCGATATGCTAACGCCTGGCTTGTGTTTATTATGGGAGGAGTTAAATTGGGCATAATAATTGCTCTACCCATTTGTATAGCGCTCATTTCAACTATCGAGCGCATATCAGGGCCGCTTCGCAAATGCAAATGCCAATCGTCAGGCTTAATTAGGCTTATAGTTTTCATTGAACTGGATTCATTTTAAATGGTTCTTGAATAAAAGCAACGCCCCTCAACCATGACAATGCTTATATTTTTTTCCAGAGCCGCAAGGACAAGGGTCGTTTCTACCTATTTTTTTTGCCTTCTTGGGCAGTTGTGCTGGTTCGGACTTTGTTATGTTTTGAGCTTGTTTGGCGCTTGTCTTTGTAGGTTGACGCTCATTAATACCGGGCTCAGCGGGCTCTCTTTTTTGATCTACACTAACGCTACACAAGGCCTTCACCATCTCAGTATTTATAGTCTCCAGTAATGAAGTAAACATTGTAAAAGATTCGCGCTTAAACTCCTGAACGGGATTTTTCTGCGCATAGCCGCGAAGGTTTACGCTTTGTCTTAGATGGTCCATTACAGCTAAATGCTCCTTCCAATGATGATCAAGAGCCCTGAGCATCACGGCCTTCTCAAATGTGCGCATTGTTTCAGCTCCAACCACGGCTTCTTTTGCGTCATGGGAGTCTATTAGTCCTTGAAGAACGACACCCAAAATTTCATCAACGTCGCGCCTATCATCTATGCTTTTTTGGAGTGAAATATAAAGCCCATATTCTGCCTTTAAAACGCTTTCAAGCCCTCCTTTGTCCCAGTCCTCTTCAAGCATTTGTGGTGAAATATATTCTTCAAAAAGCTCACCAATAACTTTTTCTCTAATAGAATTGTATCGGTTTTTTACGTCTTCCGTTCCCATCAGCTCATCGCGTAGCTGGTAAATAACTTTTCTTTGGTCGTTTGCAACGTCATCATATTCAAGTAAATGTTTGCGGGCATCGTAATGCATTCCCTCGACCTTCCTCTGAGCGTTTTCAATTGTTCTATTTAGCCAGCTATGCTCGAGAGCCTCGCCTTCTTTCATACCAAGTTTTTTCATCATGCTGGCAGTTTTTTCAGAAGCGAATATCTTCATTAGGCTATCTTCTAGTGACAGATAGAATCGCGTTGAGCCAATATCTCCTTGCCTTCCAGATCGTCCTCTTAACTGGTTGTCAACCCTGCGAGATTCGTTGCGTTCAGTACCAACTATGTGGAGTCCTCCTGCCTTAATAACGGCTTCGTGTTTTTCCTTCCATGCATTTTTTTCTTTATCAGTTATGTCTTCGGGAAGCTTTCCTCCCAGCACAATATCGGTTCCCCTTCCTGCCATATTGGTAGCAATCGTTACAGCGCCAGGGACTCCTGCATTAGCTATTATTTCCGCCTCTCTTTGGTGTTGCTTAGCGTTTAAAACCTCGTGCTTTATTTTGTTGCCTTTAAGCAGTGCAGAGACCTTTTCAGAGCTTTCAATGCTGCTTGTGCCAATCAAAACTGGTTGTTGTTTTTTTTGGCAGTCTTTAACGTCGTTGGCAATTGCTTCATATTTTTCTTCCATGGTCCCATAGATTAGGTCTGAAAAGTCCATACGGCAAGATTTGGCATTCGGCGGAACAACAACAACCTCAAGGCCGTATATGTCTTGTAATTCTGGCGCCTCTGTCTCAGCTGTGCCAGTCATTCCGGCGAGCTTGCCATATAATCTAAAATAGTTTTGATAGGTAATTGAGGCTACAGTCTGGTTTTCTTTTTTAATACTAACGCCCTCCTTAGCTTCAAGCGCTTGATGAAGACCCTCTGACCACCTTCTTCCTGGCATCGTTCTGCCGGTAAATTCGTCAACAATAACTACCTCGTCGTCCTTAACAATATAGTCAACGTTATTTTGAAACAGGATGTGGGCGCGTAATGCAGAGATCATGTGCTGTAGCAAAACAATATTGCCAGTGTCATACAGACTTGCGCCCTCTGTTAAAGCGCCAGCATCTATTAGCATCTCTTCGGCTTTAATATGACCGTCATCGGTCAGAAAAACCTGTTTGTGCTTTTCATCTAAAGTGTAGTCGCCAGGCTTTTCTACAACAACCTCTTTTCCCTCTCCTTTTTCAATCTGAAGAGAGAAATATGAAGCCATTTTGTTAATGGCAAGATAGACTTGAGAATGGTCATCCGCTGGGCCAGATATAACTAACGGCGTTCTGGCTTCGTCAATTAATATAGAGTCAACTTCGTCAACAATGGCGTAATTGAGCTTCTTTTGCATTTTTTGGTCTTGCGAAAAAGCCATATTATCACGAAGGTAGTCAAACCCAAGCTCGTTATTGGTAGCATAAGTTATGTCGCATGAATATGCCGCCTGTTTTTCCTCGCCAGACATGCCAGAGGTAACAACTCCAACCTCTAGGCCTAAAAAATTAAACACTTTTCCCATCCACTCAGCATCTCGTCTTGCTAAATAGTCGTTGACAGTTACTATGTGGACTCCGTCCCCCGCTAGTGCGTTTATGTAGGCAGGAAGCGTTGCTACTAAGGTTTTTCCTTCTCCAGTTGCCATTTCTGCAATGCTGCCTTCATTAAGAACCATTCCGCCAATAAGTTGAACATCATAGTGCCTCAACCCAAGGGTTCTTTGGCTCGCCTCTCTAACGACAGCAAAGGCTTCTGTAAGAAGGCCTTCAGCCTCTTTGTTTTGTTTGAGATTTTCACGAAATAACTCTGTTTTTGCACTTAGCTCTTCGTCACTTAGGCTTTGCATCTCTTTTTCTAGCGCATTAATGTCAGCAACAGTCCGCGCGTACTTTTTTATTTGCCTCTCGCTGTGTGAGCCAACAACCTTTGACAAAACATTATTTATAATACCCATGTAGCAACTAGAATAAAATATTTAGAGAAAACGAGGGTATTTTCCCACAGATGAGCGATAAATTAACAACAAACCTGACAAATTATAATCCCAAAGGAGAGCTAGGAGAATTGCTTGCAAAAGCAAAAGCGCACAACCATTTTGACACGCAGCTGCAGCCCCTTCTAGTCGTTCAATTTAAAGACATTCGTTTATGTCTAATTGAGGGCAACGTGGCAACCTTCATTGCCTCTAACGCCTCGGCTGCCTTCCGTGCAAATAAGCAACTCCCAAAACTATTGGAAATTGTCAAGCAAGTAGGCGGCCTTTCAACAATAGAAAAAGTAGTGGTTAAACTAAATAATAACCAGACTTAGTGCTTGTGTTGCAATTTTTTACCTATATAGAAGGCCTATTTACTTTATAATGTGACGGTTTTTTATCAAAAAATACCCAGCATACCTCATTATGTCAGAACAAACAATAGACCTGAAAAAAAGGCGCTTTCTTACTCAGGCAACTAGCGTGGTTGGCGCTGTAGGCGTAGGCTTTGTTGCGTGGCCGTTTTTGTCAACTTGGAAACCATCAGCACGGGCTAAGGCGGCTGGCGCTCCTGTTGATGTTGATATCTCTAAACTTGAAACTGGCCAGCTAGTTAGGGTTTTATGGAGAAAAAAGCCAGTCTGGATCTTTAAACGCGACGCGGAGGTTTTAAAAAACCTTGAGTCAGAGTCTTTGTTGGGAGCCTTAGCAGACCCTGAGGGCTCTGGAAACTCAAAAAACCAACAGCCCAAATACGTAACATCCAACTATCGCTCTATCGAAGGGAAAGAGGGGTTGGCTGTAATAGTTGGGGTTTGTACTCATTTGGGATGCTCTCCGACTTACCGTCCAGAGCCTGGCGCTGCCGACCTTGGCGGTGACAGCTGGAAAGGAGGATTTTATTGTCCTTGTCATGGCTCAAAATTTGACCTTGCAGGGCGAGTATACGCTGGAGTTCCGGCGCCAACTAATCTTGTGATACCGCCATATAGCTTTGTGTCTGAAACCCTGGTTCGCATTGGCGTAGACCCAGTTACATCATAAGAGGAAACCATGAATACAAAACAAAACTGGATAGACCAAAGATTTCCTTTAACCAAAACCTGGAATGAACATCTAGCTAAATACTACGCCCCAAGAAACTTTAACTTTTGGTACTTTTTTGGGTCGTTGGCGATATTGGTTTTGGTGTTGCAATTAGTAACAGGAATTTTCTTAACTATGCACTTTAAGCCAGATACTGCGAATGCCTTTGCCTCAGTTGAATACATTATGCGTGATGTTGAATGGGGCTGGCTTATGCGCTATTTACACTCTACAGGAGCTTCCGCCTTTTTTGTTATTATCTATTTTCATATGTATCGTGGCCTTTTATATGGATCCTATAAAGCGCCAAGGGAGCTTATCTGGATTTTAGGCATGGTGCTTTATATTGCCCTTATGGCAGAGGCGTTTATGGGCTACGTTCTCCCTTGGGGTCAAATGTCTTTTTGGGGAGCGCAAGTTATTATCTCGCTGTTTGGTTCTGTGCCAATCATTGGTCCAGACCTTTTAGTTTGGATACTTGGAGATTATGCGGTAGGGGATCCTGCCCTTAATCGCTTTTTCTCTTTACATGTCGTTGCCTTGCCATTAATTCTTGTTGTTCTGGTTTTCTTGCACATTGTCGCCCTTCACGCTGTGGGCTCAAACAACCCTGACGGCGTAGAAATAAAGAAAACTAAAGATAAGGACGGGATTCCAAAAGATGGAATTCCATTCCATCCATATTACACAGTTAAAGATATTATGGGTGTGTTCGTCTTTCTTATCATTTTTTGTTCTGTGGTATTTTATGCTCCTGCGCTTAACGGCTACTTCCTTGAGCATGCGAACTTTGTAGAGGCCAATCCTCTTAAAACGCCAGACCATATTGCGCCTTTGTGGTATCTAACTCCTTTTTACTCTGTATTAAGGGCCATACCGCCAATGTTTGGTTCTCAGTTCCCAGGAGTGCTTGGCATGTTTGCCGCGCTCTTAATATTGGCAGCACTTCCGTGGCTAGACAGAAGCCCGGTTAAGTCAATTCGCTATAGAAGCCCTCCGTTCAAATGGGCGCTTGGAATTTTTGTTATTAGTTTTGTTATTTTAGGGTGGCTTGGAATGGAGCCAGTAACACCGTTATACGTCTTATTAGCACGTATTTGCACCTTCTTGTATTTTGCGTTTTTTATTTTAATGCCTTGGTATACCTCTATTGGAAAAACCAAAGAAGTCCCTGAAAGGGTGACGGAGTAGGCTATGAAAATATATATAAAAACAAAGCTTTTTTTGATTGCCCTTCTTCTTTCGCTAGGCGTATTGGCATCTGGTGGCGAATTACACCTAGAAGAGGCTCATACAGATATTTCAGATACAGTCTCATTACAAAATGGCGCAAAGCTATTTATGAACTATTGTTCAGGTTGTCACGCTATCAGCTTTATGCGATACAACCGGATTGCCAAAGACCTTGATTTAAGTGATTCCGCCGTTGCTGAAAATCTAATGTTTGCCGGTGAAAAAGTGGGCGATTTAATTACTACAGCAATGCCTGAGGATGCTGCCTCTAAGTGGTTTGGCGGCACCCCGCCAGACTTGTCTCTTGTTGCAAGATCTAAAGGTACAAACTGGATTTATAGCTATTTAAGGGGTTTTTATGCTGATGAATCTAAAATTTTTGGAGTCAACAACAAGGTGCTTGCTAATGCCTCCATGCCTGATGCGCTATGGTCGCTAAAGGAAAGTCAGTCTGAAGCAGAGTTTGCCCAAAGCGCTAGGGATATTACAAACTTCTTAGACTACGTAGGCGAGCCTGCTAAATTAATCCGTACAGGTCTTGGCGCCTGGGTTCTGTCATTCTTGACGTTGCTTTTGGTTTTGTCTTACTTTTTGAAAAAGGAATACTGGAAAGATGTTAAGTATGGTATCTGGCGCTCAAGAGACTAATTTCTGATACAATTAATTTTTTCTGCGGCGCCTCCTCAAAAATTGAAGGGCGCTGTTTTTTTTATTTTCGAGGAGAATTATGTTAACAAAACCTAACCCAGCCTCTACAACCTTATACTCCGCACCACAAGAGATGGAGTCACATGCGGTGCGCTTCATTATGGCTCATAAGTCAATTGAGGGCGATGTGCTCGAGGTTGATTTTGATGAGCTGCCAGAAGAAATTCTCGATCTCAACCCTTGTCAAACCTTGCCAACCCTGTTTGACAGGGGCATGGTTTTATATGATCTAGGAGTTATTATGGAATACCTAGATGAGCGCTTTCCTTTTCCGCCTTTGTTGCCGGTTGATCCAATAGAAAAGGCTGAAAAAAGACTTTTAATTTATCGCTTCACTCGTGCGCCTGGTTGCTGGTACGAACTGGCTGATGTTATTCTAAACGGCAACAAAAAAGACTCTGAGGCGGCCAGAAAAACCCTTAACGGCAATCTCATTGAGCTTATACCTTTGTTTTCTCACAAGCCTTTTTTCAAAAGCGATACTATGACCTTGATTGATGCCTGTCTTGCGCCAATAATGTGGCGCCTAGGCTTGCTGGGCATTACTCTTGGAGATAAAGCAAAACCAGTTGCCGCATATGCAAACAGGCTCTTTAGCCAAGAAGGTTTTCAAGAAAGCCTTACTTTTTGTGAAAAAGACTTTAATCAGTAAAGAGAAATGAAAAGCGTCGTTCCCTATCTGATTCGTGCATACTGCGACTGGATGGAGAACTCTGACTTAACGCCCTACATTGTTGTTGACTGTGAAAAAACAGGAGTTATTGTCCCCAAAGGCTTTGCCAAAGAAGGAAAAATCATACTCAATATTAGCTCATCTGCGGCGAGAAGCCGTAGTATGACAAATGAGGCTATCTCATTCAAGGCGAGATTTAATGGTATCTCAGAGAAAATCAATGTTCCCTGTGAGGCTGTTCTTACAATTTATTCCCAAGAAAACGGCGAGGGTATGTTTTTTGACAGTAGCAGCGAGAGCTCTCCAGATTCAAAAGAAAGACCAAATCTAACTATCCTTGACTAGCTTTGCAAATTCTAAACAAAACTCTTTAGTCCTCTCTAAAGAAAAACTTAGCACTGGTGTTTTTGTATAGGCACAAATTGCCTCACTGTTCGATAGATTATTCTTGCTAATTTGATTTAATACAATACATAGCACATTTAGGTTGTTTTTTTCGGCTGCATTTATAGTTAGCAAGGCTTGGCCAATAGCCCCAAGTTCGTCCTCTATAACAATCACCAAGGGCAGCCCTAAGGCGGCGGCAAGGTCTGAATTAAGAGTCATTTTCGCTATTGGCGAGTATAGTCCTCCAGCCCCTTCAACTAATACAAAGTTACCTTTCGTATTTTCTAGGCATGCCTTGATAAGGTCATCTAAGGAAAGCTCTTTTCCCGCTTTATTACTTGCACTTTCAGCACTAGCCTCAAGCTCAAAGCGGTAAGGACAAACAAGGCTTAAGGGCTCTTTTTGTGTGCAAGCGTCTGAAAGCAAAATTGCATCTTTTGGTCCATTTGCAGTACCGCCATCAGAGCAACCGGTTTCAACTGGCTTTCTTACTTTTAAGTCTTGTTTTTGGCTCAAAAAGCGCACAATCTCAATTGCCACAGTTGTCTTTCCGACTCCTGTATTGCTGCCGGTCACAAATACGCCTTTCATGGCAGTATTTTAGCCTAAGTTAGTAGTCGCCAAGCCTTCATAAAAGTATAATAGCACCCATGAAAAGCAATCTTGAAACTCGTTTTTGTAATCTCTCTTTAAGTTCGCCGATTGTTCTGTTGTCAGGCTGTGTCGGTTTTGGCGAAGAGTACACAAGAATTAAAGGATTCTCAAATGCCGATGCGGGAGCGATTTGCCTCAAAGGAACAACCCTTAACCCACGCCTAGGAAATAAACCCCACAGGGTTGTTGAAACCCCAAGCGGTATGCTTAACTCTATAGGCTTGCAAAACCCTGGCGCTGAAAAAGTAATTGCTCAAATATTGCCGTCACTAAACAAAGCTGAGGCCAAGTATTTCATTAATATTTCTGGCTCTTCAGTTGAAGAGTATGGTGAGCTTGCAAAACGATTTGACGATACCGATATTGACGCTATTGAAATTAATATTTCATGTCCCAATGTTAAGGATGGCGGAGCTACCTTTGGCAACAATCCTGACATGTCTTTTAGAGTGGTAGATATTTGCAGGAAAAATACAAGCAAGCCTTTGATTACTAAGCTCTCTCCTAACCAGACAGATATTGCCTATAGCGCTAAGCGTTGTATCGAAGCGGGAAGCGACGGGCTAGCTGTTATTAATACCTTAATGGGAATGGCAATTGACAGCAAAACACGAAAACCAGTCATTGGCAATAATAGTGGCGGGCTTTCCGGCCCATCAATAAAGCCAGTCGCACTGCTAAATGTTTATAAGGTTTATCAAGAAAGCAAAAAACACAACATTCCAATAATTGGACAAGGGGGTGTAGTTAACGCGAAAGATGCGATTGAGTTTATTATCGCTGGTGCAACCACTGTGGGCGTTGGAACTGCTCTTTTTTATGACCCTTTAGTGTGTAAAAAAATAAACGCAGGCATTAGCCAATATTTAACTGAAGCTGGCATGAAAAGCGTGGAATCTTTAGTGGGAACACTTGAACTCAATTAGCTCTTTTGTCTAAATATCAAACATGCAATACGAAGACAACGTTAATAAAATAGAAGAAGAGGCGCAACAGTACTGGGCCAAAAATAATTCTTTTGAAGTGGCTGAAGACAAAACAAAAGAGAAGTTTTACTGTCTTTCAATGCTGCCATATCCTTCGGGCAAACTTCATATAGGACATGTTCGTAATTATAGTATTGGGGATGTTGTCTCTAGGTATCAAAAAATGCTTGGTAAAAACGTTCTACAACCGATTGGTTGGGACGCTTTTGGACTCCCTGCAGAAAATGCGGCAATACAAAATAAAGTGCCTCCAGCGAGCTGGACCTATAACAATATCGAGTACATGAAAGAACAACTGATTGCTATGGGGTTTGGCTATGATTGGTCAAGAGAACTTGCGACCTGTCATCCTGAATATTATCGATGGGAGCAATGGTTCTTTGTAAGGTTGTTCAAGAAGGGTCTTGTTTACAAAAAAAAGGCTGTCGTCAACTGGGACCCCGTTGATCAAACAGTTCTTGCTAACGAACAAGTGGAGGAGGGCCGAGGTTGGCGCTCAGGCGCGCTTATTGAAAAAAAGGAGATATCTCAATGGTATATGAAGATTACCGATTATGCCGACGAACTCCTTAGTGATTTAGACAAACTTGAGGGTTGGCCAGATGCCGTCAAAACAATGCAGCGAAACTGGATTGGTAAATCTGTCGGTCTTGAGATTAACTTTACGATGGAAGGGTTGAAACCAATAAGTGTTTTCACAACACGCCCTGACACCCTGATGGGGGCAACCTATCTTGCGATTGCAGCTGAGCACTCATTGGCTCTTGAAATAGGAAAGAAAAATCCTACCGTCCAATCGTTTATTAATGAATGCAGAACAATGGAAACATCCGAGGCGGCACTAGAAACAATGGAAAAAAAGGGTGTTGACTCTGGCCTATTTTGTAAACACCCAATAAGCGGCAATGATGTTCCAATCTGGATAGCAAACTTTGTTCTTATGGGTTATGGAACTGGCGCTGTTATGAGTGTCCCGGCTCATGACCAGAGAGATTACGAGTTTGCAAAAAAATACAATATCTCTATGGTCGGCGTGATTGCTCCAAGTAATGGGCAGCTTGATATTGACCAAGAGGCTTTTATTGAAAAAGGCGTTCTCATAAATTCAGGTGAATTTAATGGCATGAACTTCGCCGAAGCTTTCAAAGCAATAAGCACATACCTAACTAATAAAAACCTTGGAAAAGAAAAAATCAATTATCGTCTGCGTGACTGGGGAATTTCTAGACAAAGATATTGGGGGTGTCCAATTCCAATAGTCAATTGTGAAAACTGTGGCTCAGTGCCAGTAAAAGAGTCGGACCTGCCAGTTGTGCTTCCAGAAGATGTTGCTTTCGAAGGGGTTGGCTCGCCAATTAAAAAATCACCAGAATTCTACGAAACTAACTGTCCTTCATGTGGATCAGCAGCTGAAAGAGAAACCGACACCTTTGATACGTTTTTCGAGTCTTCATGGTATTTTGCGCGATACGCCTGCGCCAACCAAAACAAAGCGATGCTTGATGAGCGTGCAAATTATTGGCTTCCAGTTGATCAATATATTGGCGGAATTGAGCATGCTATTTTGCACTTGCTGTACGCTAGATTTTTTACTAAACTGCTTCGGGATGAAGGAATTGTTACGTGTAACGAGCCTTTTACAAATCTTTTAACTCAGGGAATGGTTTTAAAAGATGGGGCTAAAATGAGCAAATCAAAGGGTAATACTGTCGACCCTCAACAAATGATTGATAAATATGGCGCCGACACTGTGCGCCTTTTTGTTTTGTTCGCCTCGCCACCGACACAGGCTCTAGAATGGTCTGATCGTGGCCTAGAGGGAGCTCATCGTTTTTTAAATAAGCTTTATCGGCTTGTCAATGAGTTTGTTTTAAAATCAAAAAACCAAGCTATAGAACAGCTGGAACCCAAGCTGCTCAACAAAAAACAAAAAGAAATGCGCAAAAAAACTCACATGACGCTTAATAAAGTTGGTGATGATATTGGCAGGAGGTATTCTTTTAATACAGCGATTGCTGCACTTATGGAACTAAACAACTCGCTTTCTCGTTTTACGGATACCACCACACAAGGGGTCGCTGTAAAAAAAGAAGCCATTGAAATTATGCTAAAAGCCCTTAACCCAATAACTCCGCATTTATGTCATCACCTTTGGTTGAAAATTGGCAACACCGGGGCAATGGTTGACATTCTTTGGCCGGAGGTTGATGTGGAGGCCCTTACTCAAGAAGAGGTTCAGCTTGTTGTGCAAGTAAATGGCAAGCTTAGGGCTAAAATTGTTGTTCCGGTTAATGCTGAAAAAAAATCCATAGAAAAAGCGGTTCTTGCCGAAGAGAATGTGGTCAAGTTTAGCAGGGGGAAAGAAGTAAAAAAAATAATTATCGTCCCAAACAAATTAGTCAACATAGTGGTGCATTAATATCACCAATAACCTCATTTGTTGAGCATTTTCTCTATTTGATCCCTTAAAATTAACTCCATAACAAAGCCCATCTTGCCGCCCGGCACAACTAGCGTGTTTGGACGCGACATAAAAGACCTTTCAATCATGTTTTGTAGGTACAAAAAATCACAAAATTTGTGGTCTTTAAACCTAACAACAACAAAACTCTCATCAAGCGTTGGGATGTCTCTTGCAATAAACGGGTTTGATGTGTCTACTGTTGGTACTCGCTGAAAATTAATGTCTGTTCTTGAAAATTGAGGGGTAATATAATTTATATAGTCCCACATTCTTCTATGTATTGTGTCAACCGTTGCCTCTGCAGAATACCCTCTATGTTCCTTGTCTCTGTGTATTTTTTGAATCCATTCAAGGTTCACAACAGGGACCACCCCAATAAGAAAGTCCACATATTTAGTAACATCAATAGCGCCATCTTTTACTCCCCCATGAAGACCCTCATAGAAAAGCAAATCGCTGTCCTTGCCCGCGTCCTCCCAGGGCGTAAGCTCACCTGCCTTTTGACCAAAGGGCTCTCCCTCTTCGTCAGAATGAAGATAGAAGCGACGACGACAGTGTCCTTTTTCGCCATAATTTTTAAAGGTCTTTTCAATTTCGTCAAAATGGTTTGCCTCGGGACCAAAATGACTAAAGTAGCTGTTTCCCTTTTTTTCTTCTTCGGCCATAATTGTTTTCATTTCACTTCTGTCATAACGATGAAAACTGTCTCCTTCTATAACACAAGGGCTTGCGCCCACATTTATAAAAATGTGGTTGAACGCATTTTTGACTGTAGATGTGCCGGCACCAGACGAGCCTGTTATCGCTATAACTGGGTGTTTTTTTGACATACAAACTTCCCTTTCTTTTAAAAACTTCGAAAAACAAATATTATCTTACAAATTTTATCGGCCACTCTCCAATAAAATTCATAGGTGATTGAATTTAAATCATTGAGCTATTTGTTGAACAATTAGTAGTCCAGGCTTCCAACCTTAAGCGCGTTGTCTTCAATAAAGTTTCTTCTAGGCTCCACCTCATCTCCCATTAGAGTGGAAAAAACCTCATCAGCTGCTATAGCGTCTTCTACCTTGACTTTAAGTAGGGTGCGACT
>Ga0208640_1000417_pt1 | contig 18210 bp, 10 predicted proteins | sample ETNtaG_23_FD_185774 | JGI IMG/M metagenome (GOLD analysis project Ga0208640, IMG submission 185774) | Marine microbial and viral communities from oxygen minimum zone, Eastern Pacific Ocean - ETNP201310SV72 (SPAdes) (version 2) | ecosystem: Environmental > Aquatic > Marine > Oceanic ... | reverse complement strand
TTGCAGCAACGATTGGGTCCCTGGTCCCCTTAATTCTCAACCGCTTTGATATTGATCCTGCTGTGGCAACAGGCCCTTTTGTGACAACTGCCATTGATATTCTGGGCGTTGCCCTTTATTTTTGGATTGCGGGATACTTTCTCGTCATGAATTGATTGTGATCTATCATGCAAAAGATTTTTTGTTATACGCTTTTTAGCGCATTGGCATTTGGCCAAGTATACTCTGCCAACGTTTATGGATTCTCCTTGGCCGATATTCAGTTGGAAACAAAATCCGGTTTTTTAAAACTAAATTATAAAACCAACGGAATTATTGATTTTATATGGCCAACAAACAATACGTATATCACTAAATATGATACGACCCACTATGGATTAATTTCATTTCAAAAGAATATCAAACAAGGAACCTTTACGCAAAAACCGCTATTTGAATTAAATGATGGGTTATTAAAACACAAGAAAGAATTCAGACCTCGATTGGATTCTACTCAAACATTATTTACCATGCTGGCTATGATTATGAACAGACCTTATGAATTATTAGATACGCAATGGTTTGAGGTTGATCACGAGGGAAAGTTAATGTTGGGACGGTTTCTGTGGTCAGGTACTGAAGAAATAAAAATTGGAACCAAAAATATAATATGTAATCATTTTAGATTAGACTTAAAAGGCATAGATGAAACAGGGGGGTTTTTAACCGATACTGACCGTTTAATGAAATATGTTTCGAGTCCTGATGGTGTTCGTCAAATCTGGGTGGAACAAAATGGAAATCATCGTATAATCCGGGTAGAAATGAATGCAAACGGCTTTCCTTTCGAGATTCTTATTCAATGACTACGCAACCATTTTTCAAAACCTACCAACGGCCCATTTTATTATGGACAGTAATTATTATAGCAATTGTTATCGCCTTAAAGCTGGGGATCGATGAGAAGGTTGTTCTTTTTGGTACCGTTATTATTGGTGTTTTCACCCAAGCGTTTGCTGGGTTGGCTGCATTAATCGCTGCGGTCCCATTAATCGGTCCATTTATTGTTAAAGTGTTTGCCATCCCATTTTTCTGGATATTGAATGCGTTGGGGTATTTTGTGGGTGCCGTCGCAATTAAAAAAGGATATCGTGCTGAATTCACCAAATCTCGCGTTTTAACATTGGCGTTATTGACTGGAATAATTATCGGCTATATTATCGGTCATTTGGTACCAATGCGGTAAATTTATAACGACATAAATATGAATATACTCGTATTACACGGACCCAATCTAAATTTACTGGGATCCATTTCTGCTCAGTCAAAGCAGAGATTAACTCTGGATAAATTAAATACCGCTCTCCGACGTCATGTCCGGAGTTTAGATATTAATATAAAGATCTATCAGACCCATAAGGTCTTTCAGGCGATAAATTATATCCAACGTAATCGTAATTGGGCTGATGGCTTTCTTTTTGCGCCAATGGCTTGGGCCCGATATGAATACTCAATATTAGATGCCATAAAGGCTTCGAATATTTCTACAATTCAATTGCTCTTTTCAAATGGATTTGATGATTTAGATGAGACATCATCAATTTTCTCCGATACTTGCCGTTCAACTATTATCGGGCCACCTGATCAAATATATATTGATGGTGTTGACGCAATTACAAGCCTGGCTTAAATCAGTGAAACAAATATTATTTTTACTCATATGGGCAATTGTCGCCTGTACCCCGCCAATGAATCTCAATATTTCTGAAGAGGATTTGGCGGTTGAAATCATTACCCCTTCTATTGTCAAATCCGATGATGGTTATTCTACTATACTTACCACCGATCCATTGCTCACAGGATTAGATTCATTATCCAGAATTGCACAACAACCTATTTCATGGGCAACGCTTCTCAATAGTATCCACCCAGAATTACATGATTCAACGCGTACAATGTTCGGTGATTATCTTACTGAAACACTAACGAACAAAATGTTATACCCTTCCTTAACCCATATAGAAAACAAAAATAATAGGTCCGTGATTACCTATTCTGTAGACACAAGCGTTGTATTACCTCAAATTCGCTATAGTTTATCAAAAATAGAGGTGGGTGCGCCTATGGAACCATTGTTTGATAGGGATGGTAATATGCCCGATTTTTCTTTAATAAATCCTACGTCCTTATTAATACTTCCATGTGAAGGACTGTATATTCCTAAAAAAGCTTCACGGTTGCCAAATGCCCCCAGAGCTTATCGTGCAGGTGTTCATCGTGGTATTGACTTTTTCTCCAATTGGGGAACACCCATTAGGGCTGTAGCAGATGGGGTAATTTTACGTTCTGATTTATATTACAATGAGATTCCTGCAGAATTCAGAGCTAATATTTTAGAGCGCACCACAACGTTGGGTCGCACACCTTCCGATATATTTAATAATATTTTACTTGGGAAAACTGTCTTTATCGATCATGGGTTCGATCTTTTTCCGGGATTTCGTGCAATTACCATTTATGCGCATTTATCCCATATAATCGATAAAATAAAACCGGGCTATAAAATACGACGAGGGGATATTTTTGCCCAATCCGGCAATACGGGGACCAAACCCAGCACAATGGGGACGCGAGAAGAATCTCACCTCCACTGGGAGTTGATATTACAAGATGCTAAGGGCGAATATTACTTTGGGCAGAACTTACCCTACGAAACCCTTTACCCTGCGCTAAAATCCATTTTCGATTATTAAGATTTCACTTTAAGTATATTTTCAGCAATTTGACTGTCGTCTGGTAAGACTTGCTTTGCCAGTTCATAACATTCAAGCGCACGCTGACGATCACCAATCATATAAAACACAGTACCAAAATAGTCTAAAATAAGGCCCCATCGTCGGCGAACGGATTCTTCATTCTTTCCCATACCTGTTACTTGCTTTGTTATGAATTCTTGGACGTAAGGGTTTTGATATTGGCTATAATGAAGACCGGCGATAGCCAATGCCTTTAAATCTATATCTTCTTGCTTGGCGTAGGCCATCAACTTATCTATAATTCCTTGGTCTAATAATGCCATGCCAGGTGAAAGATATCGCTTGATGAAATATCCCAAATTTACAAATTGCCCCATATTATGATTTAATTCGGGTCTTAGTAATAAATCAGCAGCTTTATATATACTTGTTTCGTTTCTAATCTTTAGACTGTTGGCAATAACTGGATTCATCGGTTTGGGCTCACCCCACCATTGATTAACATTTACCTGCAATGAATCTTCAGTAACATCTTTGTGGCACTGAAAACAGGCTGACTCAAAACCTTGAGATTGATCGTAAATCGGACGTGGGTTTGAAATGGTATGGTCTGATCGTGTGAATTTGACATCATAACCGAGGGCTGGATGTTGTCGAAAAGGCATATGACATGTTACACATTTACTTCCTTCAGAGTTTTCTTTATGAAATGTATGAGAAGATATATCCTCTACTTTGGATGCATGACATGAGGTGCACTGTCGATCGTCAAACCGACCAATTAGTTCTGTTCTATTGATGTCTTGATAAGATTGTGTATGTGGATCATGACAACTGATACAAGTCATGGCACCATTGATATAACAATCACTATAAAGATGGTTTTGTTGATAACCGAATGTCTTGATGCGCCCATCCACACCATAGGGGTTTTGGTTGCCAAGGAGGGCCATACGAAGTGAATAATAATCTTCAAGTTTTTTACCCGGTAAATATTCATATTTAATTGGTGTTTTAACGGCATGACACTGAAAACAAATATTGAGGCTTTCATCTTTTGATATTCCAGCTAAGCTTTTTACACCAATTGAAATGGGGTCATCAATTTTACCATTCTCCACATCCGTCATAATATCATAATGTGCCTTTCCACCCTCGTGACACGATTCACAATTAATCGTGAGAGAAATAAATTTTGTATTGATTTTGGTGCCTACTTTTTCGCCATATATTTGACTGCCGTGACAATTTTGACAGTTGGATATATTATCAATTTCTCCCAATATTCTGTGGGGTGGCCAATTAAACAGATCAGACAAAGATATTTTCTTTGTTGCTTTAATCCACTCTTCCGATCCTTTAACTTGAACAAACCAGTCATTTTCTGCCCGGCTATAATCAAATGGAATAAATTTATAGGTACCATCATTATACTTCCCGAAATAAGTTTGGGTGCCACCACCGAACATCAATCCGCCGCCGACAACGGCCTCCACAAACACAATTTCTTCTTGATTCGTTTGGTTATCAATTATCCGAAATTGATATTTATCACCATTTTCTTCCGGGTAGACGGTTACATCAGATAATTGAATAGGACCGCCATTGAATGGACCGAGCATTACAACTTTTTCTGGCGTTCCCCCTGCATGGCCATGGGTGGAATTTTTCCATTCATCATATATACCTTTATGACATTCTTCACTGCACTTTTTTGAGCCAATAAAATCAGAATATTTAATATTTGATTTTACTTGCTTAAAGGCGGGTTGTGGGATTTGATATGTAGTTCGATCCTCTTTGTTTTTTGAACAGCCTGTTATACCCATCCATATAAAAGAAACAACGATTATCGATATCTGCCGAAAATTCATGTGTAAAAATTAATCAGAAATAGAGACACCTGGTAATCTTAAAGGATTATTAAATGTCTTTCGTTCTTAGATAAAAAAAAGCCCCGCCTCGATTGATCGTGGCAGGGCTTTTTTATTCTTTATTTCAGTTACTTAGAAGCCAACATTCAATGTTAACACTGTATTGCCATCAAAGTATAGAGCGGGTATATACGCATAATCAATTGATGCGTTAATGCCCAATATTTTTTGAAGATAAACAGAACCACCAAATGAAACGCCACTAAAGATGTTTTCAATCTCCATTTCGTCTTCCTTAACAGTGGTTGTTTTTAAATCATCATTAATGGTCACTGTTTCCAGGTCAGCTAAGTAACCGGCTCTAACTGAAACCAAACCGGGTAGGGTGTAAGAAGCCATCAGTTTCAATTTATCCTGTTCAAAGTTGTTACTTTCATAGGAACCGCTAACATTTACCATGCTTCCAATGGAATAACTGGCACCCATTTCGAATAACATAGGTACATCAAATTCTGCAGGTTCAACTTTGTAGAACTGCGTCAACCGGTCACTACCAATTGCCACACCTTTTATTAACAAACCAGATCCGTCATAGCGCATGGGTCTACCGAAATTTCTTACAGCAACACCCACGTCTAATCCGCTCATATTAAGGAAATCGGTATACTGAACACCTGCGTCAACTGTGATCGCTGTGCCCTTTACCCGTGAGAATCCTTCGCTTGAAGTATTTAGAGAAATACCCATTGATGTTTTTGAAGACATCATGCGTGAGTATGTTAAGCCAGCTGTGAAATTGCTGGGTCTGAACTTTTCTCCAGTGCCATCAGGTGAAAACACGGTTGTAACGGGGATTTCACCAATATCAACAGAACGTAAGTTTATACCAACTGCATTGCTACCAGATTTAAATGAAGCGGCAGCAAATAACACTGACATATCAGCAATGTAAGACCGGTTTGAAAAAGTGGTTTCTAAGCTACTACCTGCACGGGCAACCCCCGCTGGGTTCCAATAGGTCGCCCCAACGCCAGTTGCAGTGGCAACGGCGCCACCTCCGGTTAGATATGCAGCTCCTTGTGGGATTAGCAATTGTGTGGCAGCAGCAGTACCATTACGCATACCGCCTGCATTATCGCCACCATATTCGAGTGATCCTTGCGCTGTTAAAGAACCCGCAAAGAGTACAAATATTGATGCAATCGCAATTATTCTTTTATTAATCATAGTCAATTCTCCTTCTGGCCTTAATAGGCTTTTGCGAATTCTTCTTCAGTGACAATCGCCAACTTCAGCACCTTCGTGGAACTGATATCTGGCATGTCAATATGAACTATATAAACACCACTCGCCAATGGGAATTCATTTGAATTCCTCATATTCCATTGCTGGTATTGGGTCGTTGTGCTCTTTTCAAAGCTTGCAACCTGAGTACCCGCTATATTGAATACTCTGAATATCACTTTTCCGGATGTAGGAAGGTGATTAAAGGTTATATACTTGGGAAGCGGAATTACTGAGTCCGTACCTTCAAGATCGTGGTAACCCATATATGGGTTCGGGAAGACATTAATCTTCTCCACGTCATTCGCTACGTCTGTTGATGCAACTGAAGGTGCTGTTACAGTGAATTCATCCGCAAGCTGGTTGGTTTTGTTGGTAATAATTAAAACAACTGTACCTTTTTCCGGAAGCAGCATTGCTGGATCAGCAACATCAATAGTTCCATCAGATACATCATCCAAATTCCACGCAAACCAAACATTACGACCCATCAGTTCCGGGCCATAATTGGTGCCATAATAATCGGCACCAACATAATCACCATCCGCATTTGGAGCACCGCCACCAGCTGCAATAGAAGCAGCTAGCCATTCTTGATAACCAGATTCGTCATCCCCAGCAGCATTGCCGGCGGTTTCCCAATTCCCTGGTAATCGAGGATAAATCCAATCGGTAAATGGATCGTTAGAACCACCAGAACCTGGATGATCATAAGGAACAAGTCCCCAAGCGTCATTCTCGTCATAGTCATAGGACCATGGGCAATATCGAAAGCCTTGTGTTGTGTTCCATATTTCAAATGGAACTCTAACCAATGACCCAGTGGTATATGCTAAATAGGCATAGTTGTCATCCTCATATGTAAATCTATATTCAAAATCGTTCGGAATGAGGTATTTCCAACCACTACCGCGAATAATTCGACTGATCATCACATCATAAGCATTCCCTCCGGCACCACCACCGTGGAAGAACCAGCCTGTACCATTGGATTGGTTGACACGACCGGTATAAGCAACTGGGAAACCGCCCCAATCTTGAGCACCCTGACAGGGTGCATCTTCTGTACAACTGCCATCAGCATTACCCGTGACTAAGAAATTCTTAAAAGCGTTGGGAGGTCCTGTAACCTTAAAGGTCAACCCATCAACTGCGGGAAATCCAGGATCACCATAGGTTGATCCTTGTGTATACCCAGTAAGCAATTGACTGCCTGATGTTACATCAGTGACATTCCACAATAAACTTCCTTCTGTTGGAGAACCAGAAACGGTATCTTCTTCAAAATTAACTTTATAATCATGTCCTGTAACTACACCGGGATCAATCACTTCTACACGACCTTGACCGTCACTGGTACCAGCACTATGGGTCATATCGAAATAATCACCGGAATCAACCGTGTAGGCTGTGCCAGGGTCTGCAATTTTAGGCGTCACTGTAACCACTGTCATGGGTGATTCTAAAGATTTGAATGGTGAAAATTCATTGTCTTCTAAATATGAATAAGCACTTATACCGTAGTAGTAAGGACGATCATTGGTAATTGGACGATTTCTTAATGCGTCATTTTTAATGACCATCACACGGCTAATACCATTATCACTACCCACGTGGGCAGGTCTTTCAAGAATTAACCCCGTAGCAGGATCCACCTCTTTTTCAGTAATCACCAAAATACCATTGGAAATGTCATACTGATCAATGAGGACACCATCACTACCCGCTGCCAATGCATTGGGTAATTGATAAATTTTATATCCTTCAAACTTGAAGCCTTTATTGTTTGAACTTTCTGTTTTTTCATAAGCAGAAGATTCAGCCCAGTTTAAAGTGATATATCCATCGCCCTCGAACGCAGACACTTCTGGTGCTGGCGGAGGAGAAGGAAGAGAAAATTTGTTATCATATGCAAACTGTGCAAAGATATCATTGTATTTTAAAACGGTAACAGAGGAGAGATTGTCTCCACCCAAGCCGCCAATCAATCCGACAACAACATCCTGTGTATCACCCAAGGTCATTTGAAATGGACCTGTGTTCATTACAAGACGACGATCACCAGGAGGCAGAATCATTCCGTCAATCCAGCCAGTTCCTTTTACAGGATCACCAGCCAAAACGAAAATTTCAGACAACCCTGTAACCGGGTCAACAAAAGGTTCTTGTGTGGGATATTCTGGTCTGGGTAAAAACCCTTCCATCAAATTAAACCATTGCAATGTACCTGCATATACTTTTGTACTGGGGTCACTCACTGAGGATCCAGCTGCAAAGTAAACATAACTGGTCATACCCAATGTGTCTAAAACTCCATCTCCATCGGAATCGACTTTCGGACCTTCAAGGAAGTCATAACCAGCTGCGGGTACCGCACTACCATAAGAACTAAAGAATTGATCATCAAATGTATTACCATTATATACATACCCTAATGAAAGTGTGGTATCACAACCGACATAGTCATCTGTATATGTACCCAAGTCAGGATCTGACCACTGGGTAAAGTATAATGTATCAAGCGATGCATCATCAGGACCACCTGGAAGACCCACGTATATCATTCTGGCCCGTTTGAACATCATGCTCGACAATGGGTTAGAAAATGGGAAATCATATCCCCAAAGAGTGATCTGCATTTCAAACCCGATTGGAGGAGAACCCCAACCGCCCTCTGATACGCTGAAAGGAATTCCAGTATCAGTATATTCATCTGGTAGATCATTGGCCACAGTCCAAATAGTTTGGTCTGCACCAGGTATACCAGGAATATCCCCAACCCATTCTTTGGTCTCTTCGTCCCAAGACGCCGGTGTGTAAGATCCATCACCATTTACATCATCGTATGGTGCGCCTTGGTCTGTAGGCCAATTGGTCCAATCGGCACTGTACTGTGCTCGATCTGCAGCAATTTGTGCTTCTGTTACATCAGCAGCTGCAATATCTCTTAAGATTGCAGCGTCGCTGGTAAGATCACCAGCATACCAATCCCTACGCACACGAAAAATTTGCTGGTCACGATAGTCTTCTGAGTAACCAGATGTTTTAATTTTTCCATTTGCATCCAGAAGTACTTTACCGGCCTTTAAACCTGTATTGTACATGGAACCATTTACACGAATACGGGGCGTTCCACCACCGGTACCATCGGTTATGATACTACCATCAGCATTAACACCGTATTTATCTGTTACTTTGGCTCCCCAGAGGATCCCTTCTGCGAAAATAACACTTCCCATTCCTTTAGGATAGTTTCCCGCAGAACCATGTGAAGTACCATTCCAATTGAAAAACCCTTGGTTTTCCATTTGTATTTTCCAACTGTTAATGTTGAAAAATGTGCTGGATGGGCCCTCGCTAGCTAACTTAGCCAGTCGACTGGCAGTTTTGCCTGCATCCCTATCTCCTCTTGGTACTTCAGCGCTTAAAGCTGAAACAAGGAGTAACGCGCTTGCGGTTGCCCAAATGATTGATTTTTTGAAATTCATAAAAATCTCCACTTTTTTAATTGGCATTTCAAGCCTCCTTAGAAGGAGACTTGAATACCTGTTTTAATTTCTTGAGGAACACCAAATAGGTCAAACCCATGATCGTTTAACCAATGGTTGCGGTTTGCCAAGTTGATCTTCTGATACATTTCCACATATTCTGGTCCACGACCTTCAATAATCAGGGAACTCAATGCCGGATCACTTAAGAAACCATCATCGTATGCATCTCCTGTACGGTTATACACGTTAATGATATGTTTTGTGTTCAGCAGATTTGTGATTGTTGCATAAGCTTTCACATTTGTACCTGCAATATTAATGGTTTTATCCACACTCAGGTCCAAGTTGAAATAAGAAGGTGTTAACGATGAGTTAATCGCTTCTACAGGCCTCCGGTTACGGGGGTCATTATCCGAAAGAAGTGCACCTTCACCTGCGTCACGCTGTCCCATAGAACCATCAGACATTGTGTACGGGTGGCCACTATTGAGCGAAGCAACCAGGTTTGCACCCAAGTTGTCTGTGAGCATATTGCCTGTTTTACCAGTTCTGAAGTCAAGTATAGCACTGGCTTGGTGCCGTTGATCATATCGCGTTGCAGCAATCATTGTTGGTTTACCCCAACCGATTGTTCCCAAGCTTGGATAGGAGTTTGTACCCCGTACATCTTGGAAAACATAGTTAGCAAACAACTGGACATTACCGACGCGAGATGTTTTGAAATCAAGCTCGATACCAATAATATTCGAGAAATCAGTATTCACGTAATTGGTATGATCCCGCAAACCGAAATAGTTTTGCGTTGGGTCAGGTACATAAACATCACGACTAATTTGGTCCTGAGGGTTACGGGCAAATACCGTAATATCAACAGAAGCCACGTCGCCGATGAGTGTACCATAGCCCATTTCGAATTTTGTTTCTCTCACAGGCTTTAAACCCCAAGAAGAGGTCCCTGAACCACGACTACGATAAAGGCGGCTCATGGGGGCCATTTGAACATACCGACCATAGTTTAAATGAAAGTTGGAACGATCCGTAATCGGGAATCCCAAACCAATTCTGGGCAATAGATATGTCTGTGTAGGCATATCTTTAAAACCCATTGTCGCATGGTCTGCTGCCACAATTGTATAGTTCTTGTCTAATGGCGGATTATCATAATCCATCAAATCTTTGTTGGCCTGATTAATCGCTTCGTAACGTAAGCCGACATTCACAATTAAATCACCTGCTTCGAATTTGTCATTTACATAGAAAGACATATTCGAAGGGTTACGCGGCTTGTCATAATCATCGCAATTACCACCATCATCACATTCTCTTCCTAACATATCGTAACCGACCCAGGAAGCGAGACGCGCATTTAAGATCTCAGTCTCAATCCGTGCGTTTTGCGCCACCACTGCGTCAATTAGCGTGGAGTCTTGATTAATTTTGGAGTTGAGAGAATTAATACCTGAATAGCCATAACGCTTATAGGTGTATTGGGTGTAATCAGTCCCGATTTTAATTTCGTGTTCACCCATCTGAGTCACAAACTCAGCGTCGAATCCGATATAACCATCTTCACCTTTACTATATCCACCGCGACGCATTCCATCCCGTTGGAAACGGAAACCGTTAAGGTTGTAGTTTGAAGGCTCTACATATTTATATATATCCAACTGGGAGTCTTGCCCGGGGGTTCCAAAATGGTTTGCCCAGTTTGAATCAACAAAAGCTACCTCGTCTCTGTTACCCCACTTCAGCCAATCTTTCAGTTCGCTACCGCCCGTTTTGAATACACCCTTCTCTTTGAACTTCTTATCGTATGATTCATAAGAGCGGTTCATTGTCCGAACGTTGGCACGAACATAAGTGCTTGTATTTAAAAAGTACGTTGCCTTTAAGTTGATTAGCATATTTTGAGTCAGTGTTTCATGGCGACGTGTATTAAACATGCTCTGAATTGGTAAACCCGCAGAAGAGTATGTATCTGTATTGAAAGCCCCAGCCAAACGAAGTACGAGTGGGTTGAGGTCCAATTGTAACGTTCCGTTAAAACTTAGATCTTTCGATAGATTGTCAAAAGCATAAGAATCGTTGCTTCCGCGCAATGCCCCATCACCTTCAGATGTATAGGCACCATCATGGTCTAAATCGGTAAATGTGTATGATTTTGAACTTAAAACCACATAATCACCAGATTCGGTTAATCCACCAACTTTATCTGCAATCGGGTTGCCGTCTGCAATGGTAAATGGTGTAAACCAACGACTTTGGTTTTTATAATTATCTGTGCTGGTTTGTCTCAAAGCACCAAAAAAGCGAACTTTATCACCGATGGGACCCTGAAATGTAAAAGTCATGTCTTTATCACCCGTTGCTGCCCATGGATCTCCAGCAGCCATGTTCTCCATGAGAACAGATGCGGAGTATTTGCTGCTACCGGTTTTTAAAGATTGCTGGATCATTCCTGCGTTGGCTTTACCAACACTGGCGTCAAATCCACCCGTTTGAACTGCAATCGCTTCTAAAGCTTCTGGAATTGCATTTGATACAACTCTGTTGGCGCCTGCACCTGTCATAGATGCGCCTTCTAAAGTATAGCCAATTTCTTCTTGTCGACTACCGCGAAGGTGAAGGCCGTCATGCATTTTGACTACACCAGCTTGACTGGCGACCATTGCTGTTACACTACGCACAGCATAATTCTCAATAGCTTCTGCGTCGATGCTTCTGGCGACGTTTGTGGCTGTGATCTCAATCAAAGGTTTTTCGGCAACTACTTCAACCGTTTCCCCTTCAACCGCGGCAACTTCCATTTCAAAATCTTGAATGGTTGTTAAGCCAATGGTTACGCGTACATTTGAAACAATTTGGGCTTTATACCCAATATAGTTTACCCGCAGTGTATAGGTTCCGGGTTGTACGTCAAAAATATAGTATGTACCATTTACATCTGAAGCTGCACCACTTGAAGTTCCTTCAAGGACGACATTGGCGCCCACCAAGGGCTGACCATCAGATGAGACGGTACCACTCAATTTACCAGTTAGATTCTGGGCGATTAGGCCAGCAGAAAATATAACGGCAAAGAACAAAATTGCGAGTTTTCTCATATTAATCTCCACGTTAATGTTCGGGTTCTGTTATCAAAAAATTTATAGAAAGCTTAGGATTGTGTGAGTCAAATCGCACTAATCCCCTCTTACCTCATCCAAGAAACTAACATTTAATTATGGATGTGCAAACTTTTTTTTATAATAATAGGCTGGGGCAGCTTAGCGGTGTAAATCACAGCGTTTCTCGACGGAGACGGTTGGAATTTCCCACCACATTTATAGAAGAAATTGCCATGGCAGCCTCGGCTAAAACAGGGTGAAGCACGCCAAAAATCGCCAATGGAATGGCAATACAATTATAAACACTAGCCCAAAACAAGTTTTGTCTAATTTTTTGGAAGGTCTTTTTTGCCAAAGAAAATGTTTGATTGAGTTTAAGCAAGTCCCCTTTTACCAATATAATATCACCAGTTTCCATAGCTATATCTGTTCCCGTTCCCATGGCCACCCCAACATCTGCCTGGGCAATGGCGGGTGCATCGTTGATACCATCACCTAACATACAGACGATTTCTCCTTTATCCTGAAGTGATTGTATAATATTTGTTTTATCCTCTGGCAGCACTTCCGCATATATTTCATCGATACCAATTTGGTTGGCCAATAAATCAGCTGTTTCTTGTTTGTCCCCCGTAAGCATAACGGTCTTAATGTGGTTTGATTTTAATCGTTGAATGGTCTGGCTGGCGTTTGCTTTCATTTCATCTGCCAATATAAAAACACCGTAAACTGTATCATCCACCGCGATGAACACCTGAGACCCCTTTTCGTTTAACTCGTCCTTAAACCCAACAAAGTCTGCGCTCCCCACTTTAATAATACCGCTTCCAAAATTTCCCGATATTCCTTTTCCTGCGCTTGCCTGTACATTAACCACCTCGTCTAAGTCAATTTGTTTTTCATCTGCCAATTGAACAATGGCGACCCCTAGGGGGTGTGTAGAATGTTTTTCGATACTAGCCGCCATCCGTATGAGGTCATTTTCTCCAATGCCACTTAAGGGTTTTACTTGGGTCACTTTGGGTTTCCCCATCGTAAGGGTGCCAGTTTTATCAAACACGACTGTGGTGACTTCATTCATTCTTTGAATTGCGGCACCGTTTCGAATTAGAATACCGTTTTCTGCGCCCTTACCGCTCCCTACCATAAGGGCAGTGGGTGTGGCGAGTCCCAAGGCGCATGGGCAGGCAATAACCAAAACAGCTACGGCGGAAAATATAGCCATAGTTGTGGGGGATGCGTCCAGATTTCCCCAGGGAAAAATATTCACAAATACAGCCATCCCGCTTTGCATAAACTCTGGAGACATTCTCCAGGCCGTAAAGGTTCCCGTTGCCAACACCAATACAATTGGAACAAAAATAGCGGTAACGCGATCTGCAAATGCCTGAATGGGAATTTTGGTTGTTTGCGCTTCTTCTACCAACGTCGCCATTTGGGAGATAAATGTATCTTTCCCTATTTTAGTCGCCTCTACCCTTATCGACCCATCTATATTAATGGTGGCACCAATCACATTGTCCCCTTCTGATTTATTTACCGGCAGGGATTCGCCAGTAGCGATTGATTCATCCACGGCGCTTTCGCCTTTAACGATTAAACCATCAGTGGGGATTTTCTCTCCCGGCTTCACCACCATGATGTCACCCACATGAACGCTGGACACCGCTATTTCAATTTCTTGTCCTTCTTTTAGGATAATCGCTTTTTTTGCCCCCAGCGACATTAGACGTTTAATAGCCTGAGAAGATCTTCCTCTGGCTTTTGCTTCTATATATCGCCCTGTTAAATGAAAAGCCATTATCATTCCTGCAATTCCCGCAAAGGAGTGTATCTCCATTCCCATGGCTTTTAAACCGCCTGTCACCAAACACGCCAAAGACCCCAAAGCTATCAGGACATCCATATTAGGAGAAAAATGTATCGCAGACCGCCAGGCTGATTTGAGGGCCTCCCTGCCCGGAAAAACCAATACAATGACGCTTAAACCAATCATGCCGTATATATATAAGGTCTCACTGGGCCACATAATACCCGAAATCCAATTGGGAATCATCCACAGCATAATGATTGTAGTGGCCACCCAGGCAAAAACCATTTGATATTTTGACCGATTTAAATTTTCATTCGACCTGTCTTCTGGTGAAATTTCCAATTGTTCAATGTGTTCCGCTCCATACCCAGTATTTTCTATCGCTTGAATTAATTGATCGACACGAACTTCTCCAGCCACTCGGGCTTTTTCTAACGTTAAATTGACAACTGCTTTCTCTACACCTTCTACTTGATGCAATGCACGTTCGATAATGCCCACACAGCCCGCACAATGCATTCCATTAATTTTTAATTCAATTGATTCGTTTGGCATATTTTTTAATCACTTTCAAGGATGAATTTAGGCGTAATTCTAATCGAGTCTTACCAAGATATTCGACAGCTTAAATTATCCATTCTTGAATAATGTTCCTGTTTTAACTTTATCCATTAATTTAATAGAGGAGAAGTCTCATGAAGCGTTTTTCATTCATTATTCTGATTTCATTTTTGTTTTCACAAGACAATATTCAACTCCCCATGAAAATCAGGGGCGTCCGGTATAATGCTTCTATCCCGAAACCGGAAGAAATTATCGGACATCAAATTGGATCTCGCCATACGCGGACCGATCAGGTCATCGATTATTTTGAAGCAATGGCTTCTCGAAGTAACCGAATTATTTTGGAAGACCATGCAAAAACCCACGAAGGGCGCCGTCTGATTCACGCCATCGTGACCCACCCGGATAACCACGAAAAATTGGAGGCCCTTCGATTGGCCAACTTAACATTATCGAATAATCCAAATGGGGTTACCGATAATGATTTAAATAAAATGCCAATGGTGGCTTATCTGGGGTTTTCTATCCACGGAGATGAGGCCAGCGGTACAGAAGCATCTCTCCTTTTATTATATCATCTGGCAGCGGGGAATGGAAAGCAAATTGATGATGTGTTAAAAAACATGGTTTTAATTATTGATCCCATGTTTAACCCGGATGGACGGGATCGATTTGTGAACTGGGTAAACGGCAACCGCGGTACTGTCCCCACGTCCGACACACAAGACCGGGAACACAATCAACCCTGGCCAAGAGGAAGAACCAACCATTATCTATTTGATATGAACCGGGATTGGATGCCGGTTACACAGCCGGAGTCCAATGGCCGCGTTGCATTATTTCATCATTGGCGTCCTCAATTTTTATTGGACGCCCATGAAATGGGATCGAACTCAACATTCTTTTTTCAGCCCGGCATACCCAGCCGAAATAATCCCAATACGCCGCAAAAAACATTTGAACTTGCGGGAAAGCTGGCGCCCTACCACGCCAAACGATTAGATAGTATCCAATCCATGTACTATTCTCAACAGTCCTATGATGATTTTTATTATGGAAAGGGATCCACCTTCGGTGATATCCATGGATCAGTGGGTATTTTGTTTGAACAGGCCTCATCTCGTGCACTGGAAACAGAAACCAATCAGGGACGCCTGACCTATGCATTCACCGTTCGCAATCACTTTGTGTCCACCCTGGGAACGCTGGATGGACTAACCGACCTTCGGAAAGAATTTCTCTCCTACCAGCGTGATTTCTATGCGACAGCACCGGATGCAGCTAAAAAGAATCCGGCAACGGGTTACGTAATCAGTCTAAAGAAAAATAGAACCCGTGCCCAAATGTTGATTCAAAATCTTCAAAAACATCGTATTGTGGCCCATGAACTGAAAAAAACACTGACGATAAAACAGAAGAAGTTTAAACCAGGTGATGCGATAATCGTTCCATCCAACCAACCCCAGACGCGATTCTTGAAAGGCATAATGGAGAAGGTGATAACCTTTCAAGATTCTCTTTTTTATGATGTATCCGCCTGGACCCTTCCCCTTGCCTATGGCGTTGAATCATACGAATTACGCCAAAACCCATCCGCTTATTTAGGAACACAGCTCAGCCCGGTTGAACTAAATGGCGGGGATGTCATTGGCGGACGAGCCCAATCGGCTTATCTCATGAAATGGGATCGCTATTATGCCCCCAAAGCATTATACACTATTCTAAACTCAGGAATTCTCCCAAGACTTACCACATTGCCCTTTTCGGCAATCATCGATGGAAAAGAAATCCAATTCGATCGGGGAACGATTGTTATCCCCGTCCATCAGCGGGATGCAGATGTAAATATTTCGCCTGATGATATATATAAAATGGTAACCCATCTCGCTGAACTCGACCATGTAAGCATTTATGCAACAAATAGTGCTGCAACGCCAATGGGGCCAGATTTGGGCGGTGCATTCCAGGGTGTGCTTCATAAACCAAAGGTGGCGATTTTTTCCGGAGAAGGAACCTCATCCTATAGTGTGGGGGAAGTTTGGCATTTATTAAACCACAAAATGGGAATTCCTGTTTCCCTGCTGAATGCGAAAAAACTTAACGCCGCAAAATTATCTAAATACAATACACTTATTATTCCCGATGGCAATTATGTCAACTTAGACTCAAACGATGTATTGGCTATCAAAACATGGATCAAAAATGGGGGAACCTTAATCGCAACCCAAACCGGATCAAAGTGGGTGGTTAATAAAAAGATTTTGGATGAAAAACTCAAAAAAGGGATAATAGATACGCTGGATATTCCCTATGATCAAGTCCCGGCGGTAATCGGTGCTCAGCGAATCGGCGGTGCCATTTTTGAAATTGTTTTAGATAACACCCATCCAATTGCGTATGGATATGGAAAATCGGCACCGGTATTCAGGCGCGGTGATGCCTTTTATTCATTATCTGCAAAAACTGCTGCCAACGTGGGGCGCTATACAGAAGCACCGTTGCTCAGTGGTTATATCTCTGAAGAAAAATTGGCTGAAATAAAAGGAAGCGCATCCATAATTGCGCGCAGACAGGGCCGGGGGCATGTTGTGCTTTTTGCGGATAATCCAAATTTTCGCGCTTTTTGGTATGGGACAAATGGATTATTCCTGAATGCTGTATTCTTTGGACAGGCGTTTTAAATATTAACAGTCCCCGCTCAAATATCAAATCTCTCACAGGACATAACGTCCTGTGGTGGGGCTTTGTTCTTTGTTTTTGGTAAATAGTGAGCAGTTTGTTTCTACCAATAACAAAATTTCCACCTTGTTAATTAATGCGTTAATATTGGTTAAATGATAGATTTAAAACCTATTCTGATATTATCGATTTTACTCACCTGTTGGGGGTGTGAATCAACTGAATTAAAAAGCCACCAAGAAATGATTCGGATCCTTTCAGAAAAATCAGAAATGGTTAACCCTGAAATAAATTTATATGCCAATAAAAAAAGATTGGCTTGGCTTCAAAATCAAATTTTTGATGACCACATTTCTGCTGCCCTCCAACATCAATCTGTTATCGCAAACGAAATGTTGAATGCAGGATACACCCAACAGTCCATTGATCAATACAACGATGTGCTGTATATAATTGATTCGCTTAAAATCAATCCTCCCGAATCATTCATGACCGCTATTCAGGATTTATTGGCAATCACCCATTTCCGCCATGGGGAAGAAACAAACTGCCTGGATGGCCATAATGCAGAATCTTGTATCATGCCCATTCGCGGTGCTGGGATTCATCGTAATAAAAACAACGCTGAGATAGCAATTAACATTTATAAATCTCTTTTGGAAA
>Ga0208640_1000415_pt1 | contig 18252 bp, 17 predicted proteins | sample ETNtaG_23_FD_185774 | JGI IMG/M metagenome (GOLD analysis project Ga0208640, IMG submission 185774) | Marine microbial and viral communities from oxygen minimum zone, Eastern Pacific Ocean - ETNP201310SV72 (SPAdes) (version 2) | ecosystem: Environmental > Aquatic > Marine > Oceanic ... | reverse complement strand
CTGCATTTTCCTTAAGATCTCCATGACTAGCTGCATCTCTTATTTTTATTGAAGTCTCTCTCTTTAATTTATCAATAGATTTCATTTCCTTTTCCAATGCGCGGTATGTATCCCGCAAAATCAAAGTTGCCATATTGACATTCCTATTCTTGATCGGATTAAATAATTTGTTTGATTGAGATTGCAATTATCTGCAATTCAGAAGAAAAATTAAGTCAAAGAAAAAGCCCAATCAAGTGCTTGTTTCTCGTCGTCTAGCATGGATATCTACTCATATCCAAATCTACCCATCACCCCACAAACAAAAAAACCCACGAATGTGGGGCTTGAGTTAACCACTTGAATACAAGAAATATAATGAAAAGCACCTGTCCAACAACAAGTAGCTGAAAGAGATGTGTAGCTAATTCCTGATACTGAGATCAGGTACCGGAAAATTTAACATCATTAAAAAGTAGCGTCGGAGTTCTGAAGGAAGCGTAGGCTTTAGTGGGTTCAGATCCGAAATAAAGTCAACTTTTTTAGGTTTCTATTTCTTCACCGACAGTAAATATTCCGCCAGTGCCAGGCGCAGGTCCGCAGGAAGGTATTTTTGCGGCGGCATCTCCGGGAAATCCTCCCGCTTATGCACCGGGTTAACAATGTAGTCGGCAATACCCTGGGGGTTATTCTGGTAAAGGGCCTGGATGACCAGTGTGGGTGGTCCTACCATGCGCACTTCATAGGCGTGGCACCCGGAACAGATTCCGAAATAGGCCATCTTTACCCGTTCCTTTTCAGAAAACTCCCGCGGCGCTACCGGTGTGTCCAGCATGTAGGTCTGGATGTCTCTGGTGGTCTTTTCCTGGCACTGAGCCCATTGACCTAGACCAATGGTGCGATAGCGGTCTCTGTTAGCAATGCAGCTGCCGGTGCCGCCGCCCACGGCAACGATATCCGGCCCCCTAGTGGAGAGCTGGGTCATCATAATTGCTTTCAAATCACCTACCGGGTTGTTGCCGTTGTTGATCATAAAGTTTTCCAGGATCAAAAGACGGTCCGGGTTGGGCTCCACTTCAGGGTCATTGGCGGTATTGGCTCCGAAAGCCAAGTCGGTGATGGTAATGCCGGCGTTGTCATTGCCTGTTATAATGTTATTTTCGATAATCACCTGATCCGCTGCCATTACCAGGATGCCGGTGCCCTGAGGGATGCCGGCCACAAGGGATCCAGGCGCACCGAAATTCACGTGGTTGTTGTCGTTAACAAAGTTGTCACGGATAATGACGTCATAGCAGGTCTTGATGGGCAGTCCAGGCGTAATAAAAATCAGGATACCGCCGGTATTATTATAGCAGTGGTTGTTCTCGGCTAGCACGTGGCGAGAGTTCTCGATCTCGATGCCGGCTACATTGCCGAAAACTTCGTTGTGGCGTACATCAATGTTGTCGCACATGCCCACGTAGATAGCCGCGTCCTCAATCCCTGTCAGGATATTGTATTCGATCAGGCCATTCTTGCCGAACTCTGGGAAGATGCCGTAGACACCAGCATCAATGACCCAGTTATTGCGAATCACAAAGTTGTTGCCGGCCTGCCCCATCACACCGTTTCCCTTGTAGTTAATAATTTTGAAATTCTCGATCAGGATGCCGTTTCCGGAATAGAGGAAGGCATCGTTCAACTCCTTTTCCCCATCGAGGGTAGGCCATTTCCCCTCCTGAATCACACCCTGGAGGCTGATGTTCTCCTTGTCGATGTAGACCGTCTCTTTGTAGGTGCCTGGGTATACACGGATCAGGTCGCCGGGTTGGGCCAGTGCCACTGCTGCCTGGATAAGTTCGCCATCCCGTACATCGATTACTGTTCCGGTTTTTGGCATCAGAACCTGACCGCCGGCTTCCCCGACTGTATCCGTCGTCCCAGGGCTGCGAAAATATGCTGGCGGAGGCGGAGGAATACTTTGTGTTTTGTACATCATTCTGCCTACCCACAGACCTGCTCCGAATAATACCAGAACAGCAATAAAACCAAGCCATCTCCTAGGTTTTTTCATCTTTTATTCGTCTATCTTTCGCATGCTTGAGGCGTGTACAGGTGCTGCTCCCGAGGGCAGTTTTTCCGGAACACGAGGTTTAAAAGTTTCATCTGTAAGTGTATTCAGGAAATCCACCAGTCGATCCAGTTCATATTCGCTCAGATTCGGCTCCGAAACGTGCCAGTGGAGTCTCAGGTCCTCGCCTTGAGGCACGGCATGGCCCCGGCCTTTGTTGTAGAATTCCACTGTCTCGCGCAGGGTGGCAAACTGTCCTGAATGCATGTAAGGCGCTGTCGTGGCAATGTTGCGCAGGCTGGGAACCTTGAACCCGGCTCGCATCGTCGCGTCATTGAAAGTTGTCTGTGCACCTGGATCCAAGGGTCTGCCATCTGGCTCAGGTGTGCCCAATACCGCAATCTGCTGATTGGTGAACAGTGGCGGGGTGTGGCATTCGGCACAGCGAGCGACGAAGGATCGGAACACGTTCAACCCCTCTATTTCCTGCTCCGTCAGCGCCTGGTGGTAGCCGTGGGCGTAGTGGTCGTAGCGGCTGTTCAGGGAGATCAGTGAACACTCAAAGGCCGTCAGGGCCGAATAGATCTCCTCCAACCTGATTTTATCTCCAATCCTATCCGGAAATGCATGGGCGAAAAGTTTGCGGTATTCAGGAAGACCGTTCAATGTGATTAGGAGCCGTTCGGGTGTGGTACCCATTTCATTGGGGGCAAACAGGGGACCTGTTATTTGTTCTTCAAGGGTTTTGGCCCGAGCGTCCCAGAAGAAGGATTTTAAAAAGGAGACGTTCCAAAGGGAAGGTGCATTGCGTGATACCTCGGCACCACCAATGCCTACACTGCGGGTCAGTCCATCGCCAAACCCCAATTCCGGATCGTGACAACTGGCGCAAGATAGGGAGCCGTCCCGGGAAAGGGCCGGGTCGAAAAACAGGTAACGCCCCAAGTCGATCTGCTGTGGTGAAAAACCATCGCGAATTTCAGGCAGACCTGTCTTAAGTCCACCCACACCACTGTTCTGTAGAGACTGGTACTGTTGATACAGTGTTCGCGAAACGCATCGGTTGTCATCGGTTAACTCAAAGCCAGGTGGGCAGTGCTCCGTCAATTCAACAGACCTGGTATCCGGCCACTGGGCCGAAACGATGCCCGGAACCAAGAGAAGCGCGAAAAACATGGTAGCCAGCCGGAATACACGCATATTACTTATTTCTCATTTGCTGCTGTTTTTTTAAGGGACTGGATGTAAACTGCCACATCCTGTGCGATATTTTCGTCCTGCAGGTGGCGGGCAATGTAGGCCATCTGTGCACCGTACTTGTCATCTGCATGGGCACCGCGCACGCCCTTCTTGAAATTGGTATACTGGCGTTTCAGGTACCAGTCGTTGATGCCGGCCAGTCGCGGTGCATTCAAGATTTTATTGCCCATTGCGTCCGGTCCATGACATGCTCCGCAGATCATTTGATAATGTTGGCGGCCTTTCTCCACATCGCCTCTAATTTTTCTTTGAACATCAACCGGTGGAAGTGATTTAATGTAGGCTACCACGTCTTCCCGGGCCTGCTGGTCCTTTAGGGTCTTGGCATTGGGTGACATCCGCTTGCCAAAATAATCATTCGGGTCCTCACTGCGCAACTCTGCGGCAAAATTTGCCAATTGCCGCTGCAGATACCAGGCATCCTGGTTGACCAGTGTCGGCGCACCCAATGACAGCGTTCCCTGGGCATTCTCACCATGGCATTCTACGCACTTGCGAAACAGCGCTTTGCCCTGGCGGACTCTGCCCTGAGCCAGGGTGTTGTCGGCTATGAACATTAACAAAGCGAAAAGTGCCAGATGCTTTATCGTTTTCATGCTTTTTTGTTTCCGTTATATAAAATTCGCACTCGCTATAGCTTTTTGATGGTGTAAATTAAGTCTCTTTTGAAAATAATAGAAAAAGATAGTTTCCACTGTCAACTTCCATAGTCCGCAAATAACTGCAGAAGGAATAATCAATGACAAGACCCAATTATAGAACAATATTACACGGCTGAAACATTTATTTTTCCTAGGCCAAATTAACGACATAGCTAACCAAGAATACCCATAGGAATGCATTTGTTATTGATATTTAAATAACTCATTTTTTCCGAGAGATGATACAATGTCGCTACCAAGTGTAATCAAACTCCATATATTTATTTTGACAATTTATTAAGTTCTTGATGATATCCTGCCATATCCTCCAGTCTTAACAATACTAAATAACCCATCCCAAAATAATAAGCCGGTACTGCCATTGACCGCATGTTCGGCGAGGAACCCCGGCCATCAAAACGAATGGTATGGGTGCCGACTGTCAGCACGTTTAAATCAAAGTTTATCCAGAGAGGTTCATGGCCTGAAATACATAGATCAAGTTCAGGGCCTAAAAGTTGGTCATCCAGAAATGGCTGATATCTGCTGCCAAAGACTGAATGCGTCAAAAATGCGTTGATCTGATATCTACCGGCTTTAGATATCTTGAAATCCAATTCGATACTGGCATCCCCTACTCCCGTACTGTAGTCCAGGGAAATATCAGATGTGGTTAGGCCATCTGAGGGCTTTGCCCTGATCTCTAGATCTTTTATAGTGAAAATCTGGTAAGGCGCAATCCGTTGTTCCGCTGGCGGAATAGATTCTGTTAATCCGGCTGGCGGGGATTGATACCAGATTGCGACAGAACTGATCCAATCAGGCCGTTCAATGAAACTGTCTAGTTGCACACCCAGATCATTAAATACACTGCCCCGGTGTTCAATAGAGACTTTTATTGAATTCTTGAAAGGGACAGGATCGGGAATATGCCAGCGGAAGGCTGTATTTCGGTCCCCCGGAAAATAGCCTTCCCACAGCGAAACACCGTAAAAAGGCCGGTCAAACTGTCGAAAGCCCCAGGCATCACCAAAATAATCTTCCGTACCGGTTCCCCGAAGAGAAGGATATTCTTCTCCATCAATGTAAAAACGATCATCTCCTTCACCGAACCAGCCCAGCTCCATGTTTTGCACCGAGTAGATGGTTCCGGCGTAAAGACCATTGCCTGCCGTCTCCAGGATGGTATAATCACCGGATTTTGCAGGAAACTGCTGACGGTAGTTGGCATGAAAATATAAAATGCTTTCCGGCAGTGTTTCATGCTCCTGCCAGTCCAGATAATAATAAAACGACTCCGTCCTATATTTTTTCGACTCGTTGGTGACAGTTATTTTTGCACTTTTTTTAAACGGCATTTTCCAGAAACAATTACGAGCCCTGCCGTAAGAGGAGGTACTGACCGGGTTAGATTCGAAGGAGACCTGGGCGCCGTGCCCAACACCGAAAAAATCGCCTATTGGTGTTTCCACGCTCGGTTCTTCGCTGCCGTCCCAATACATGCGCAGCACCAGCGATCTACTGTAAAAGGGATCAAGAGATGAAACTGTTGTCCAGATATGGGTAATAATTCCCGGTCCCTGTAATTCACCCAAAACAATAGTTGCGCCGGGTTCGATAGGTACCGCATCACCATTTTTATCCAGGTCTTTATTTGCACTACTCTCACGCTGTGCAGTGAAATTTTGAGGGAAAATGAGATTGTCTAAAGAAGGATCGCTGTAGTGTCTTTGAGCAGACAAATGACCTGAAAACATAAAAAAAGTAAATATGAATATTTTATTCATTGAAAAACACCTGTTTTCCTGTTTTGAAACTTTTGATATCATCTTTACAACTGTTGAATTTAAAAATTTATTTTATGCCAATTGTATTTATTTACTGCAATGAATTGAGTGAATAAAAATAATATATGCTAATCAAATAACGATCAGACTGCGAAAATAACCATGTTATTTAAATAATTTATAAATTAATCTTTAATATGGTTAAAGAGTCGGGGGCACCTTTATAGTTTTAACCGGGATTGAAGAAATATGACCACCAACCATCAACTATGGCGTGGAGCAGAGCCGGGGCTAATATACTTCCAGTGCGAATATAGGCCAGGCCGTAGAACCAACCGGCAATAGAAGCCAGAATCACATAGGCCCAGGGGATGGTCCAGTCCAAACCGAAAAAATGAACAAAGATAAAGGGAGGATCCGAATTATTGATATGGGCCAGGCCAAATATTATTGAAGAGATCAAGAGCACCGGCAGTTCGGATTTACTCTTTTTAAAACGTCCTGCCAGGAGGTTATGAATCAATCCGCGGAATACAATTTCTTCAGGCAGTCCGGTAAAAAGAAAAATACCCAATAGTATTACAGGGAATTGCCAATACGGTCCCAATTCAGTTGACTGGCGAATAAAAGAGGTGGAAAACCCAATGGGGATGGCAAAAAATGCGATAAATAATCCAAAATAAATACAGGCATATTTCCAATCGTCTAAATTGGGGCGCAAACGAAAACCAACACTATCCAAACCGCGGATAATGATAAAACTATAGATGATACTGTTGAGTGCGATCAGTAAAAAAAAGGAAATTCCTTTTTCTGACGGTATATCAGCCTGAGGAACAAGCCCCAATTCAATAAAAAACCAAACAATGAGTATGGCTGCCAGGTTTTGCCAGGTGAGGTATTCAGGAGAATGCCTATCCTGCCACAACAGCAGCGCCGGCAGAAACAGGTAAATCAGCGGTGTAATGAGGTTCCCGGCGGTCAATTGTCCCACCATGGCAAGGTAGGCAATGGTCAGGGTGTACAATACAGCCAATGGCGCAAGGGCGTAAAGAAGGTTACGCCGGCACCGTTGCCGCAGCTGCTTAACAACATGGGTATCGGCCATGCCCATAAAAGAAAACATCAATAAAGCAAACAGGATCAAGCCAGCAATGGTTTGAACATCGATAGTTTCTACCTGTGACAGTTGTAAAACTGAGAAAATGACCACTACCGCCAGGACAAAGAAAAAATTGAACCGCATCATTATTTCACTATTTCTTTATTCTTCATTGCATTAGAAATCGAATCTCTACATCAGGTTACAATATTAAGGAAATTATATCTGTCAGGAACTCTTTTATCTTTTCTTCAGGAACGGGTTTAACCAGATATTCTACTTTTTCCTCATAATCTATATCATATTCAGTCCTTATTGGCAACCCATATTCATTCAATTCTACAGTACCTCCGTTTATACCATAAGTATATATATCATAACTATTGCCATTCCAAATGAGTAAAAATGGTAGAAAGCGCTTCGTAACAGCAATATTACTAATCAGAAGCCCTAAATGTCTAGAAAAACATCCCACTACTTAGCAAGGGTTAATGTTTCTATAATAATTTTATTTAGAGCAGCAGCATTCTTCTTTACAGCAGTCACAATCACAGTCGTAGTTGCAGGGTTTTCCCTTTTCACAACCGTCACAGGAACATTCGCCATTACAGCATTTGCATTTTTTATCACAGCATGATTTATTTTTGTTTTCCATAATATTCTCCAAGAAAGATTGACTTAAATCTACTACAACCATCACAAACAAAAAACCCCACGAATGTGGAGCTTGTATATATATGTACGACACTGCCATGTAGTATTAAACCTGTTATTTCTAAATATTTGATGTCTCTTATTCCATCCGTTTAATTTGAATATATTCACCATCAGTTTCTAAAATCACGGTTACAATTTCACTATTTCTATTCCGCCAAAACCAACCATGATAACCATCAAATTCAGCTTTGAATTCCCCATTGTCAGAGGTCGTCATTCGCCCTTTTTTGTAAGTTGTGGATTTCTGGGAGCCCTTATATCCGTCACCGTGTAAATTATAATTTAATCCCCCACTATTTGTGTTCCATTTATACTTAACAGAAGACCCCTTTTCCATTTCTAACTTTACTTCAATGGCATCGTCAGGTGCGATCACAAATTCCATAACATCCTTGTTAACTTTAGTGTTTTGAAATCTTTTTCTCATTTCTTCATTTGTTGAAACGTACTCGTCAAATTTTTGATTTTCATTTTGAGATTCTTTCTCAAGGTTGGCTTTAATCTCTCCCATTTTTTTTAAACCCAGTAATTCCCCAACACCTGTTGGATCAGTGCCATATTCCGCAGGGATTACTATGCAAACCAGTAACGCGCCTGCGACAAACAACGCAATTATTGTTGACCTCAAAAGTTGTGAGGATGTGGGTAAATCATTTTCTAATGGTTTATGTGTATTAAACATTTTTTCACCTATTATGAATTGAAAAATCCAAAAAGTTGATACCCCGTTAGCATAAAGCCCATTGTCATGAGTATAACATTGGCCGAATAAGCATAAATTAGAAAACTACTCCGTTTTCTCCAGTAACTTATTAAAATCAAGATGGCTGATAATGATAACAGTTGACCTACCTCGACACCTATATTAAAGGCAATTAAATTTGTAAAAAGGCCATTCGTGTCTAATTCAAATTCAATGATTTTTGCTGCTAAACCAAACCCATGGAACAGACCAAATATAAATGTAGAAATTTTTGTATTCGGTTGAACTCCAAACCATTGTTGAAACGCCCCTAGGTTATCTAATGCTTTATATACAACAGATAGTCCAATAATTGCGTCTATTATGAAGGCATTAATATGTATATCTGCAAATACGCCTAACAACAATGTAGACGAATGCCCCACAGCAAAAAGGCTTACATAAATACCAATATCTTTCAACCGATAAAGAAAAAATATGACACCTACGAGAAACAGTAAATGGTCGTAACCTGTTACCATATGTTTTGCACCCAAATACATGAATGGAATAAAATTAACTCCATTGATTTCCTGAATATATCCCTGGTCTCCAGTTGGTACCCCATGAGCAAACAGAAACATGGGCGCTATTATAAAAAACCAAATCAGTATATTTTTTAAGATTCTTACAATGTCCAATTTTCTATTTATAAAGTAAATTTAGACTCAAATTTATATTTATTTGATTATGAAAATCGTTGATGAATGGAAATTTCATATCCCAATCTACAAATCATCCCACAAACAAAAAACCACCCATCGGGTTATAATCCCGGCTAAAATTCATTTATTCCATTAACTTTTATGTTTTTTCACCGCGTTCCAGATTTCGTCCATTTCCTCCAAGGATGAATCTTCAACCGTTTTCCCTCTTTTTTTCAATTCTGCTTCTACTTGTGCAAAGCGTTCTGTGAATTTCTGGTTGGTTTTCCTTAAGGCATCTTCCGCCGGGATATCCAAAAAGCGAGCCAGGTTTACAACAGAGAACAACACGTCGCCAATTTCTTCTGAAATATGTTCTTTAGCACTGTTGGATTGTGCTTCTTTCAGCTCCTGAATTTCTTCATGAATTTTATCCCAGACTTGTTCCACTTCATCCCAGTCAAACCCGGCATAACTGGCTTTTTGCTGTAGGCGCTGGGCTCGGATCAATGCGGGTAGTGTTTTGGGTACACCATCTAAACGTGATTGTCGATTTTTTTCTTTATGCTTGGCTGATTCCCAATTCTGTTTGGCATGAAACGCTTCGTCTGCTTGGGCATCACCAAATACGTGTGGATGTCTACGGACTAATTTTTCACTGATATTTACCAATGAATCTTCAATACTGAAATGTCCATTCTCCTCTGCGAGCACTGCTTGAAAAATGACATGGAGTAAAATATCTCCAAGTTCTTCCTTCAATTCAGACCAATTTTCATTATCCACACTTTCGATTACTTCATATACTTCCTCTAAAAAAAAGGGCAAAAGAGATGCATTGGTCTGCTCCCGATCCCAGGGACAGCCGTCGGGGGCTTTCAAGCGTTTAACAATATTGATCAGTTCTTCAAATTTCCCTTCAGATGAATCATTCACTATTTAGGTTCTCCCAATTACATATTTTTAAATATTCATCTTCTTTTCTGGTCATATTTGCTTTTTCGACTGATGTTTGATCATCAAAATTCAATAAATGCAAACTGCCGTGAATAATTAATCTTCCTATTTCTTTCGCGAAAGGTTCGTTATAGGAATTTGCATTTTCCTGTGCACGAGGGATGCTGATATAAATTTCACCTTCAACTGTTTTCTCCTCATAATCATTCAAGCGAAAGGCAATGACATCTGTGAGCTGATCTTTTTTGAAAAATTCTTTTTTCAGATCGTTGAGTAATTTATCGTTCCCAAAAACAAGGTCTACAGTATCTGCAATATATCCTTCTTTTTCAAAAACTGTATTTATTATATTTTGGACACGGGTTTGGTTCAACCCGCTGAAAGTGGGGTCAACTTCAACTGAAATTGACATTAGGCTTCAACTGTTGTTTCAGTCTGTTCTTCTGGATATTCAATACGAATATGATAAATCCCCCTCAAAACAGGCAGCATACCAGTCTGTCCTTCAACAGTCCCTTTTATCCTGCGCAAATCGTCGAAGGTTAATGGACATTCATCCAATTGTCCTTCATCAAGGCGTTTTTTAATAATTTTATCAATCAGGTCTTCCACTTTGAAAATATCAGGATTTTTAATGGAGCGGACGGCTGCTTCAATCGCTTCGCAGAGCATCAGGATACCCGTTTCCTTGGAATTGGGCTTAGGGCCAGGATAACGGAATGCATTTTCATCAATTGTTTTCCCATTGGCATTTTCTAATGCTTTACGGTAGAAATACTCAACACGAGTTGTGCCATGATGCATGGGAATAAAATCGCTGACAATTTTTGGTACACTATATTCTGCCGCAAGTTTTAGTCCTTCACTCACATGGTTTCGGATAATCTTGGCACTCATGGATTCTGTAAGGCCATTGTGCTTGTTTTCACCGCTGTATTGGTTTTCTATAAAATATTCCGGGCGGATCATTTTTCCAATATCGTGATAATAAGCGCCTACTCTGCATAAAAGAGCTCGAGCTTCAATGGCATCGGCACTGGCTTCCGCCAAGTTTCCCACCACGATACTATGATTGAATGTGCCGTTGGCATCTCGCTGCATGCGTTTCAATAACGGATGGTTGAAATCCAATAATTCCAAAAGTGTCAAATCAGTTGTAAGTCCAAAAGTGACTTCGACGATCCCAATTAAGCCATAGGTAATAATCGGTGTGAGGATGCTGGTGACCATGAGATAAATCAAATCAATTTGCATATCCTGCCATGAATGGACTTTATAAAGTCCATGGGCAATGACGACCAATAAACTCGCAACCATCATGGCCAGGATTGTTGTTAAAAACTGGCTTCTTGTTCTTAAACGACGCACCATATACATGGCAACAAATGAGATGAAAATAATTGTTACAATGAATTCCAGATTATTGCCTATTAAGATACCGCTTAATAATGTGATGGATACGGTACCCATAAATCCAATCCTAGCATCAAAGAGAATTGTAAGGAGCATGGCTGCAACGCTTATGGGAATCAGGTATTCTGAAAATTCGAAACGAAAAACAAATAAATCCGTCAATCCAATCATAATGGCAAAAATCATAGCTATCAGCAAAACCAGTTTCCATTCGTTGAAAATGTGACTTCGGTACGTAAGTAAAAATGTAAAGAAAAACGAAATAACCACGGATACCACCATTAATCGTCCAAGGTATGATATAACCTTATCCCAGCCTGTTTCACGCTTTTCCTGTTTAGTTATAGCAACAGCAAGCGATGTCAGTTTTTGATAAATGTCCGGTGTAATGCGCTGATTTGCATTGATGATCATTTCATCCTGGAGCATAATACCCTGGTTCCGAGGAACACGATCCAGCCTGTTTTGCTGGCGGCGCTCGGTCGTCTCTTTATTATAAATAATATTGGGCTTCATGAATTCTACAAGGATGACATACCCTAATTCCCGTCGAATATCCGCCTCATTGCTGTAGAGTGAATTAATCTCTTTTTTGGAACGGGTCCAGGCAATATTGAGATCGCTCAATTCCTTCGGTTTCAGTAATATGGGTATATCGCCCTGATTAATGGATACTTCATCACTTATGATTTTTGTTACATCAATATCGATTATTCCCTCTGCCCACCTGTTTTTGCAAATCTGCAATAAATCTCTATAAAATTGATCCAATACTTGATTTGACTGAAAAGGATCTTGAGGATTTAATATTGAAAAGTTTTCATTTTCAGCTATTAGGACAGGATAATCCTCCTGATATTTATTTTGAAGGACAACCAGAGTTGTACTATCAGCCCGATATAATGAGCGTACTTCTTCATACTTCTCATCATGGCGATAGCGGTAGAGCAGTTCTTTTGTTTTTTCCACTTGTTCAGCAGCTGATCGAATCTCTCCAGCCAAAAGGAAATATTCATTTAATGCACTCGTTTGTTCGCGTACTGCCTCTTGATTACGCTTAAAAAGATAGGGTTCAGATCGGAGTGCTTCATCCAAATCAGCTTGCAGTTTTTCTTCTGTTTTCAGGATAGGAAAATTGAAAGGAGTTATGACCGGATCACGAGCAATATCATCCACTTGATAACTATATTGAAGGCTTCTTCCCTGGCGAAAAAATAATGATACAATAATGATTAGAACAATAAGTATACCTATTTGTATCGCATTTTTTAGTAATAATTCTTTTGTGGACGTAATAGTGTCTTGGATTTTCTTAGATGTTATCATGCTGCTTTACTGAATGTTTTTACTAATTCCCTAGCGATGACCATGCGTTGCACTTCACTGGTGCCTTCTCCAATTTCCAGTACTTTTGCATCCCGGAAAAAGCGTTCAACATCATATTCTTTTACATATCCATAGCCGCCGAGGATTTGTATAGCTTCCGTTGTAATACGCATGGCTGCTTCGCTGGCAAATAGTTTTGCCTGAGCCGCTTGTTTCAGTACATCTTTGCCTTGATCTTTCATCCAGGCTGCGTGATAAGTCAGCAGTTTTGCCGCTTCAATATCCGTAGCCATATCAGCCAGTTTAAATCCCACCGCTTGAAATGCATGGATTTCCTTGCCAAATGCTTTCCGTTCAGTTGAATATTGGAGTGCTTTTTGAAATGCGCCTTCTGCCGTACCACAGGATAATGCTGAAACAGAAATCCGCCCACCTATGAGCGTTTTCATGAATGTTTTAAATCCATCCGTCGGTTGACCCAAAACGTTTTCTTTTGGAACACGCATATTTTCAAAAAACAATTGCCGGGTATCACTGGCGCGCCAACCCATCTTTTTTTCTTTTGGACCAATTTTCAATCCGGGGGTATCTGTTTCAACTATAAGTGCACCAATTCCTTTATTTTCGTCATTTTCAATTATGTTCGTCGTTAATGTGAGGATACCGGCTAAACTTGAGTTTGTAATAAATATTTTCCCACCATTAACAACGTATTCATCCCCATCTAATTCTGCTGTTGTTTTTGTTGAACCGGCATCGCTGCCAGCTCCCGGCTCTGTAAGACCAAAAGCTCCAATTACTTTACCTGAAGCCAATTTTGGCAAGTATTTTTGTTTTTGTTCTTCTGTACCGGCAATTACGATGGGCATCGACCCCAAGGATGTATGAGCAGCCATTGTAATGGCAACTGATGCATCCACTTTGGCCAATTCCATAACGGCAGCGGCATAGGCCACTGTATCCATCCCAGCTCCACCGTATTTTTCAGGTATTGGAATTCCCATAAGACCTAATTCTGCCATTTGAGATATTATCTCTTTAGGAATTTTGCCATTCTTTTCCATATCTTTAGCAATAGGTGCAATTTCTGTATTGGCGAAATCTCGCACCATGTCAACCAGCATGGAATGTTCTTCATTAAAAAATAGATTATCCATTATTCTATTACCATTTTATGGCTGCAGATGCCCACGTAAAACCTGAACCAAATGCTGCCAATATTATATGATCTCCGGCTGAAAATTTTCCTTCCTCAAACGCTTCACACATGGCAATGGGAATTGTTGCTGCCGTTGTGTTTCCATAGCGGTGGATATTGCTGTATATTAAATCTGTACCTACACCCATGCGTTTGGCAACAGCTTCTGTTATCCTTCTATTGGCTTGATGAGGAATAATCTGGGCGACATCATTTAATGTCAGGTTATTTGTATCCAACGCTTCCTGTATCACTTCAGGAAATCGTTTTACAGCGTGTCTGAAAACTTCACGCCCATTCATAAAAAGGCGATGGCGTCTTTGTTCCATTAATTCATTTGAAAACCCTCGATCTTTGAATTTTGAACCGGGTAATTCCACCCATAATTCTTTCATATATTTTCCATCAGAATGCATATGGGTTGATAAAACACCGCTATCGTTTTCAGACGGCTGTAAAATGACCGCACCAGCTCCATCACCAAACAAAACACCTACATCTCTACCAATGGGGTTTTTCTCCAAAACAGTAGATAAAACATCTGTCCCCACCAGCAGGATGGTTTTACATTGGCCGGTTTTGATGAATTGATCAGCAACTGAAAGTCCGTAAATAAAAGCGGAACATCCCACACGCAAATCAAATGCGCCAATGGTATCCATTCCCATCTTTTCTTGCAGTTGAACCGCAACGCCCGGAAAATAATAATCGGATGAAACGGTAGCGGCAATTACCATATCAATATCGCTCGATTTTACACCGGCATTCGCCATAGCAGATTCACTGGCAATTATGGATAAATCTGATGCTCCTTCACCCTCTTTAACCCAACGTCTTTCTTGAATTCCACTCCTGGTGCGAATCCATTCATCGCTGGTATCCATCATTTCTTCAAGGTCTGCATTGGTTACAATGTGTTCCGGAACATGAAAACTCATTCCTGTTATAGAAGTTTTAATCATGGTTCAGCTCTTTTTTATATCTCTTACGTTTAATTGAATTGTTGTATTTCCTTGCCACTCATTTGTTTCCACAACGCAGGCAATATCGACTGGTTGACCGGTGATCAACATCTCGTATTTGCTGGATAATCCAAAACCAATTGCCCCTATAGATTTTAATCCTTGCTTTATTTTGAATCTTAAGTGCTCACCTGTTTTACCAATGACTTTTGGAGCACCGGAAATTTCTACATTTCTAATTGCAAACTTCGGACGCATATTTCCCGGACCATAGGGGCTTAATTTATCCAAAAATACCATAAAGCGGGGTGTAATATCCTGCAATGTTATTTCACAATCGAGAGTCAATGTTGATTGTAAATTTTCTTCCGTTAATTGCTCATTGGCAACATTAATAAATGATTTTTTAAACTGGCTCAACTTCTCCGTTGAAACAATTAATCCAGCTGCCATGGGGTGACCACCATAGCCTTCCAAGTGATCCTTGCATACAGTCAGCGCTTCGTATAAATCAAAACCGGGAATGCTCCTGGCAGACCCTTTTCCCATTCCATTTTTCAAGGCGATGATTACGGTGGGTCGATTAAATTCCTCTTTAATTTTTGAAGCAACAATTCCAACAACACCCTGATGCCAACCTTCATTGGCTAATACCAGAGCATATTCATTTTTCAAATCTGCTTCGGCATTTACCTTATACAATGCTTCATCTACCACAGCCTGCTGGATTAATTGACGGCGTTTATTTTCATCATCCAACTCTTTCGCTAATATCCGGGCCCGATCCACATCATCTGTAACCAGTAATTCGACTGCGCGATTAGCATCACCCAAGCGGCCGGCGGCATTGATCTTTGGAGCTATACTGAACACTAATTGTCCCACGGAAATGTGTCCGTTTAATCCTGCCAGTTCGACCAGTGTTTTTAAACCGGGTTTTTCAACATTTTCCAGCATATTTAATCCATGGTGGACAATGGCCCTGTTTTCATCTTTTATGGGTACAATATCTGCGGCTGTTCCCAGTGTGATAAATGGTAGAATTTCTTCGTATTCATCTAGGGGAATATTTAATTCATTGCCAATTGCTGTGATCAACTTAAATGCAACTCCGCCGCCGCAAAGTCCCTTAAATGGATATTGGCAATCCTCTCTCTTGGGGTTTAAAACGGCGTACGCTTGGGGAAGTTTAATATCTGTGGTATGATGGTCTGTTATAATAATATCCACATTTTTTTCATTGGCAAAATCTACTTGTGCAAAGGCGTTGATACCACAGTCGCAGGTAATGATAAGATCGATATCATTGTCTTGGGCAACTTCAATTCCCTGATAGGATAATCCATATCCTTCCTCTTCACGATGGGGGATATAATAAGTTACATCCGCTCCAAATTTCTGGAATGCACAATAAAGGGAGGCAGCACCGGTTGTACCATCCACGTCATAATCACCGAATACCATAATCGGTTTGCCTGATTTAATATTTTTTATAACACGCTCTACTGCTTTATCCATATCCTGCATAAGAAATGGATCGTGAAGCATATCCAAGTTTGGATTAAAAAATCTGTTGGCTGAATCCAGTTCCTGGATTTTTCGATTGGCTAATACTTTGGCAATAACTTCCGATGTGCGGAAAGTTTTTTGAATAGAGTTGACAATTTGATCGTCAGGATGGAGGATTGACCACTTCATTAAATATTAATAGGTATATTGATTATTCAAAAGATGCGGACGCTTAAACGTTCGCAACGAAATTTAAACATCTGAGCCGACCTATAAGCCGAGTTCTGTCCCTCCCGATCCGCCAGTTGGCGAATCAAGAATCAGTGGTCATTTCTCTGGTCCCGACCTCACGATCGGGTTCTAGCAATCTACCCGCCCCTAATAAGGGATCGTAAAATAATCCCTAATGACGCGAACAACGTCTCGGAGCCTATTCGATCTTGCACCGGATGGGGTTTACCTAGCATTTCCATTCTCATGGAAACCTGGTGGTCTCTTACACCACCGTTTCACCTTTACCCCGACACAAAGTGTCGAGGAAGTCTTCTCTCTGCTGCACTATCCATGATTCGCCGTAGCGAACCTCCTCCTGTTAGGAGGCATCCTGTTCTGCGGTGCCCGGACTTTCCTCCCCGATCCGCCCGTAGGCAAATCAGAGTAACCACTCAGCCGGCTCAGATTGTTAAATAACGATGAAATTTACCTTATTTATGAAGTATTAATCTGGCAATAATTTGTTTTTTGAATCATAGAGACAAATACAAAATTATTCCTGTTATAGGGAATGAAAATACAACTTAATCTCCTTGGGTATGACAACGCCCGGGGAATCATGATGGTCGGATGTTTTTTGGTGCAAGGAGATTGCCGCGCCCTTCGGGCTCGCAATGACAATTATTGGTGTTTTGGGGTGGTTTTATGCAAGGAGATTGCTTCGTCGTTCGTTCCTCCCTTCTCGCAAAGACAGTATTTGTGGTTTTGTTTTTATATTAAACTATGGAAGAAATGACATATTATGTATATATGATGTCAAATAAATGGCATACTGTCATATACACAGGAATGTCCAGTGATCTGGAAGGTCGTGTTTGGCAACACAAATTTAAAGAAGACCCAACGTCATTTACTGCCAAGTATAATTGTAATCAACTTATGTGGTATGCTGAAACTGATGATGTATGGGCTGCTCTTGAAGAAGAAAAAAGAATCAAATCCGGGTCTAGAGCAAAGAAAATTGAAATGATTGAGGAAATGAACCCCGAATGGAAGGATTTGGCAAAGGAATGGTTTGATGACTAAAAAACAATTATTCTTATAAAACACTCACCTTCTCTGTCATTACGAGGAATGAAATGACGAAGTAATCTCCTTGGGTATGACAACACCCGGGGAATCATGATGGTCGGATGTTTTTTGGTGCAAGGAGATTGCCGCGCCCTTCGGGCTCGCAAAGACAATTTTTGGTGTTTTGGGGTGGTTTTATGCAAGGAGATTGCTTCGTCGTTCGTTCCTCCCTTCTCGCAAAGACAAGATTTTTGTATTTTATTACGGCTAATCCTTTTTTGCCGGCCAATACAGAAACCGGTTGCAGACATCGCAGGATTGCAGTGTTGTACCTTGCTTTAATTCTGCAATTTTCTGGGGAGGAACGATAGATCCGCACCCGCCACAAGATGTTCCCAATGTTTCTACAACAGCCATGCCTTGGCGAGCAGCAAAAACACGATCATATTTTGAAACAACAGTGGCGGATAATTCTTTAACAATATCCGATCGTTCAGTTTCCAGATTTTTTTTCTTTTCTGAAGATTCTTCAATTAATGATTCCAAATTTGATTTCCTTTTATGAAGGTCTTCAGTTAATGATTCCAAATTATTTTCCCGTTCTTCTAATTCGCTGGAAAGAGTATCTTTTTCTTCAAGCAGTTCAAGTTCATTTAATTCGATATTATTTAGTTCTTC
>Ga0208640_1000410_pt1 | contig 18326 bp, 11 predicted proteins | sample ETNtaG_23_FD_185774 | JGI IMG/M metagenome (GOLD analysis project Ga0208640, IMG submission 185774) | Marine microbial and viral communities from oxygen minimum zone, Eastern Pacific Ocean - ETNP201310SV72 (SPAdes) (version 2) | ecosystem: Environmental > Aquatic > Marine > Oceanic ... | reverse complement strand
GTTTTAATGAATTCTCTCGCAGTTTTAGCTCCCTTTAGTAATGCAAAGGAAATCTTATCTTCCGGCAAGTTTGGAACAGCAACTGTTACCGGAATCATTCCTAAATCACTTTCATCTTTTACTTCTGAAGCCGGACGTTTCTCAATTCCCGGAAAATCCACATTCACTTCATTTGCAATCAAAGTTGCGGCAACATCCGCGCTTGCAGCGGACTTGGCCAAAACTGTGACTGCATCAGCAATGCCTAAACTAAGAGAACGACCACGCCAGCCCGAAGTCGCAATTCCCCGCACCGGGCTTTCGTAAGTTAAATTGGCTTTCGTGTTCAGTTCCGGAATTTCCAGATTATCCACTACTCCAATAGAAAATGACTCTCCGGCATTTAACCAGAATGCAATGTCGCCTCCGTTATTTACATACATTCTGCTGATATGATCAACACAAGAATCGGGATTTTGTGATTCCAAAAGCATATTTTCCAGCATATCATCTGCTACTGCTCCTGCCACTGCGGCCATCGGCGTGACAAAAACTACAGAATCAAACACGGCTCTGAACATTTTTTGGGCAATTCTGCCGTTGGGAGCAACGTGGTCGGCACTCCAAGGTAGTTTCAGCAAGTCCATTTCGGCAATCAGTTCTTCCAGGACTGTCCGGAATCTTTTTTTCGCGCAGGAATATAAACGTGCCCTAATATCTTCCGATGCGTCAACATGAAGAATAAGATCTATCGGGCCATGCTGTAAATGTAATCGATCATCTGCCATCGGCGAGTAATTATTCCAGAAATGATAATCTTTTCGTAGTTGAATTTTACAGTTTTACAGTTGAGACAGTGGCATAGTTCGCGAAAGGAAAACCTAAACCATGTCTTTCAAGTTCGGAGGTTTTGCATTAAATTTTTTTGATGTGACTGTCTTTGAAATAGGTGTTATGAGCCGTTTTAAGCGAAAGGCCATGGATTGTCTTCATTCCAGTTTGAGATTCTTGCTTCACTTTGTTGAATCATATCTTCAATACGGAGCACGTTAGCCATGTGCCCTCCTAAAAGTTCATAGTCTTTGAGTTTCATAGTGAATTCAATTGGCGCGACAATGGCAGGAGTGGGCACGCTGCCGAAAGAATTTTCAGGCATTTTGGTTACATCCACCATCACCGTGATTCCCCCGCCCGGCCAGGCATACGCAGGGGCGCCGCCGCAGGTAGTCCGCGTCAGCATTCTTCGTACAGAACGTGTCAGGCGCACCGGATTTTCTGTAACTCCGGCTCTTAAACTTCCTCCGGCTCCGGCCATGAAAAGAACGCTGCAGAGCGCAGGTTCGCAATTTTCGCCAATCCGATCCACTACTTTCTGGAGTACTTGCGGAAGTGGTTGCTCGGCAGGTTTTAATTTTTCGTCCAGCTCATAGTATGCAGCGTCTTCACCGGTTGTACTGACCATCAAGAGTCTCAAACCAGGATAGGCGACCCCTTCTTTGACACGCTCGATAATTTCAAGCGGATCGGAAACATCAGTTCCGCCCCAGCCGTGCCCGGGATTTGCGACCTGAAAGTATCTTCCCGGAGTGGAGCGTCTGCCTCGGACACGTATTCCGGAAGGTTCCATTCCTAAAAAACGGCCTGCCTGATGCTCAGAAAGCATTCCGGTTATGTGTTCGTCAACCACAATTACTTCATCCACATGTCCATACCACTGTTGCGCAAAAATCCCGATAGTCGCGGAGCCGCAGCCCACACGCATTCTTGCTTCTTGATTTCCGTCAATAATCGGTGCGGCTCCTGCCTGAATCGTCAATTTTGAACCAGCATCCACCTCAAGTTCCACTGCTTTACGGTTACCCAAATCCATCATCATTTGACAAGTCACACGCCCTTCCTGTTTACTGCCGCCGGTTAAATGATGAACGCCGCCGAGAGAGAGCATCTGCGAGCCGTATTCTGCAGTAATCACGTGGCCTACCTGCTCTCCCTGACAACGGACAGAAGCCTGTTCCGGGCCAACATAGCGATCGGTGTCGATCTTAATTTTATAGCTGCAGTAACTGAAAATACCTTCTGTTACAACCGTTACCATATCCACTTCATTATGTTTGCTGGCAATGATAAAAGGAGCAGGTTTATAGTCAGGATATGTAGTTCCGGCTCCGACCGCAGTTGGAAAAATTGATTCTGGATTAAGCGGAACGTCCTGCGCAAGCAAAGAACCATCCCATTGCTGAGCTTGTTCTCCAAATGGAACAAGTGTCTGATTTTGATCAATTACTTTTTGCGTGAGAATCACAGGATCCATGCGCTTAAGTTTCCCGTCGATATTTCCGTAACGATCACAGGAACCTGTTTTTCCCGGACTTATTCTGCATAGAATCGGACAGGCATCGCAATTGACTTTTTCTGTGGACATATTTTTTGCCATAGAACTACCTATTTTATTTTCCTGCTTCCTGAAGGGCAGTAAAAACTCGATCCGGGGTTGCCGGAACATGACGTATCGAAATTCCCGTGGCATGTTTGATTCCCGCAAGAATGGCAGGAGCAGTTGGAATCAAGGCATGTTCGCCGATTCCTTTTGCTCCGTATGGTCCTAGGGGTTCCGGATCTTCAATCAGTATGATCTCTATTTCTGGCATATCACCCACTGTCGGCATCAGATAATCGTGCAAATTTTCACTAACGCATTGGACATATTCTTCCATCAAAGCCATTCCCAGGCCTTGAGCGATTCCGCCCTGAATTTGTCCTTCAACCTGAGTTGGATTGATGGTTTTCCCTACATCATGCGCGGCGGCCAGCCTCAGGACTTTGGTTGTACCAAGCAAAGTATCCACTTCAACTTCCGCAATATGCGCTCCAAATCCATAAGTCGCATAGGGACTGCCTTGTCCATTTTCATCAAGCGTGGTGGTTGGCGGATCGAACGTTCCTTCCCCGGTGAGTACATCACCGTTTGTCTGAGGCAGGATGTCCGCAAGGACAATCACATGTTCCCCGGACTCATCTTCTACGATTAGTTTCCCAGAGCCGACAGATCCGTTTTGTTCAAGGTAGAGTGTAGCATTTTCAGATGCTTCGGCAAGTTGGATGATTTGTCCCCGCAAATGTTCACCGGCAAGTTGAGTTGCTTTTCCGGAAACAAAAGCCTGACGTGAAGCAGAAGTTTTTCCGGCATCCGCAGTCAAGTCTGTATCACCCATCACATACTCAAATTGTGAAGCCGGCAGTCCCAGAGCATCCGCGCAGATTTGAACCATTATCGTATTCGTGCCCTGGCCGATATCCATTGCTCCGTTGTATAGAGTTAATTTCCCTTCACCGTTGATGCCTACGCGTATCGTCGAAGGATTTGAAAGTGAGGTGTTTCCGCAACCATACCAGGCACTTCCGCAACCGACACCCCTTTTGACGTTTTTGTTATTTTGATTGAAATCCTCGGCCTGCTTGCGCCATTTTACCCAGCGACTTTTGAGAGATTCCAGACACTCAACCTGTCCCACACTATTTTCCAGCAACTGGTTGGTGGCAGTTCGATCACCTTTCCGCAGGGCATTCTTGATACGGAACTCGAGCGCGTCCATGCCGATTTTTTCAGCAAGCACATCCAGCAGTGCGTCATTTGCAATTGCTGCTTGAGGTGTACCGAATCCACGGAAAGCTCCGGAAGGAGATTCGTTGGTGAGTAATGCCCGGGATTGTGAGAGCACATTAGGCACAAAATAGGGTCCACTGCAGTGAACCGGAACCCGATCTGCGACTGTTGGTCCCCACGAAGCATAAGCTCCGGTATTGAAATCGCCATGATATTCATAGGCCGTTAATTTTCCATCTTTGCTGCAACCTGCTCTGGCACTCATTTGTACTGGATGTCTTTTGGTGGTCGATACCATTGATTCCGGGCGTGTGTAAATACTGCGTACCGGTCGACCCAAAATCCAGGCTGCAAGAGCCACCAGAGGTTGTACAGAAATATCCAGTTTTCCACCGAAGCCCCCCCCTACCGCAGATGGTATAATTCTAACTTGCCCAGGCTCAATTCCCAAAAATTGGGCCACTTCAGTTTGATCCATGTAAGGTGACTGCGTACAGACAAAAATTTCCAATCGCTGACCAATCTTTGTGGCATAACCCGCTTCGGGTTCAAGATAGCCGTGTTCTACAGCAGAAGTTGTCCAGACTCCTTCCGCCACCGCGAAAGATTCCGCAAAAGCTTTTTCCACATCATTTTTTTTCAGAAAACCCTCGGCCAGAATATTGTCCACGATTTCAGACTGTACAGGCTCCAATTTTCCGCTCAGCGCTGCATCACAACCACGAATTGCTTCGAGCGGTTCCCATGTTAATCCCAAATCTTCTTCGCTCACAGATTCTACATTTTCACGCTCACCGATTAGAGCAACGACGGCTTCTCCGCGGAAACGAACATGGTCTTTTGCTAAAACGGGTTGATCTTTGATATGGGGGTAAATTCCGAAACCGTTATTTCCGGTAACATCATCCGCCGTTAAGATCTTGATGATTCCCGGATATTTTTTCAAAACTTTTTCAGGTTGCGCCAGTGTGAACTTTGCCCGCGGATGCGGAGAACGTATGGCACGCAGCCAGAGAGAATCTTCCGGTGTATAATCTGCAGAGTAAATTTCTTCACCGGTGACTTTCTGTTTTCCATCAACTTTCACCATGCGTGAACCAACAGCGGATCCTGATGACGGAGTTGGTTCTGAAGAAGAAGTTTGTCCTGCTTTGAGTACAGCTTCAACAATTTTTGTATAACCTGTACAGCGACACAAAACCCCGCCGAGTGCGTCACAGCGGATCCTGATGACGGAGTTGGTTCTGAAGAAGAAGTTTGTCCTGCTTTGAGTACAGCTTCAACAATTTTTGTATAACCTGTACAGCGACACAAAACCCCGCCGAGTGCGTCAAGTACCTGCGGCTCTGTGGGGTTTGGAGTTCGGTCCAGTAAAGACTGTGCTGCCATCAACATTCCCGGTGTGCATATACCGCACTGCGCCGCGCCTTCATCAAGAAACGCCTGTTGGAGTGCTGTCAAGTCGCCGTTCTTAGCAAGTCCCTCCACCGTACGTGCGTTGTGTCCTTCCAACTGTCCGACTGCAGTTAAACATGCATAACGCTGTTCACCGTCTACAAGGATGGTGCACGCACCGCAGTCTCCTGCATCGCAGCCGACTTTGGTTCCGGTTAAGCCTAAATCTTCACGGAGCACATCCGAAAAACGGCGCAGCGGATTAACAGCAAGAGTTTGCGGGAGATCATTTAAAATAAATGAAACAGTGGTTTTTTCAGTTGTACTCATAGTTTAAATAACTCCCTTGATTGCACGCAGTAGTAATTCAGGAACAACCTTTTTTCGGTAATCCGCAGTTGCGCGGATATCATCAATTGGTTCCAAAGATTCAAAATGTGCAGGTAGAATTTTAATTGATTTTAGTTTTTGACCAACAGCTTCCTGCTCTAGCAATCGCAGCCGCTGAGCTACAGGTGAGCACGCGCCAACCGCGATTTTTAAATTCAATATTTCATCACTTTCATTCAACTCTGTGACTACTCCAACCATCACGATTGAAATGACGAGATAGGCTCGCGTTCCTAATTTTTCAAAATTACCAAGTGCCTTTTCGGCAGGTTGAGGAATGAAAATTCCGCAGATGAGCTCGTCTTCTTTTTTAGCGGTTTTACGGTTGCCGAGGATGAATTCTTCTAAGGGCAGCATTCTTGTTTCCCGCACAGACTGCAGTTGAACTTCAGCCTCAAGTGCTAACAAATTTGGTACACTGTCCGCAGCAGGAGATGCATTGCAGATATTGCCGACAAGCGTTCCCGCGTTTTGAGTCTGCACTCCGCCGATTGTTTTCGCGGCCTGTTTTAAACCATCAAAAGCAGGCGGAAGCTGGGCCTCAACAATATCAGTCCAGGTGGTTAAGCCACCCAACAGGAAACCGTCCGCTGTTTGTTGAATTTTACGGAGCGACTCGATTCCGCTTAAATCGAGCACATTATCCGTAATCGGCCTGCCGACATGTGCAGGAAAGAAATCTGTGCCTCCAGCCAGCAAAGTCCGGGGATGTTCATTCAACGCAGAGAGTGCGTCTTCGAGATTGTCCGGTCGTAAATATGGAATCATTGAAAATTTGTTAATGAAATAGTAAACAGAAAAACAATATTAATTTGTCAGGAAAAAGTCCTGAAAACGTGTCATTTCGACCATAGGGAGAAATCTATTTAAATTTACTACACTAATATTATTAAGATTTCTCCTTATGGTCGAAATGACATTTATTGGGCTTCAGAGTTTTTACAAAGACATCAATATTAAACATACTTTGAATGGATTTGTTTAAGCAATAGGTTATCTCAAGAAAGCCCGGATAACAACTTTAAAGAGTTAAGAAAATATATTTGTAAAGTTATATTTTATTTATCTATCAAGCTTATGACGAGGTTCAATTTATGGTGGAAATTTTCAAAACAAAAACAGATAAGAATCTTGCCCGTAAAAAGTATTTCATGTAGTATGCATGCTTATCCCACTTCCAGTAACAATCCGTAAAAGCATGTTCACCCACCTCCATCTTCATACTCAATATTCTTTGCTTGAAGGAGCAATCCGGATTAAAGATCTGGTTGTTGCGTTAAAAAGTAAAGGTTTTGAGTCCTGTGCTATTACCGATCACGGCAACATGTTTGGTGCGGTGGAGTTCTATCATGCGTTGAAAGAATCAGACTTGAAACCGATTATCGGTGTGGGTGCAGCTGTTATTGAAGGTGCTTTCTCAGAGAGCGGGAGTGCATCCGGGCGGAACAGGATTAACGCAGGACAGACACAGTTTCTTTGCCAAAACCGTCAGGGTTATCACAATCTCGGTTATTTGGTGAGTCTCAGTTATACCGAAGGTAAAGTTGATGGGGTGCCGTGTGTCAATCATCAGCTGCTGGAAAAATATCACTCAGGCTTGATTGCGCTGAGTGGTGGAATGAATGGTGAAATCAGTCGCCATTTTCTTGGGGGACGCCCGGACGACGCACGTAGAGTTGCGATTTGGTACCGTGATGTTTTTGCTGAGCGTTACTACATTGAACTGCAAAATACAGGACTGCCGGAACAAACGGGATTGAACGCGCAGCTGGTCCGCCTCGGACATGAATTGGGAATTCCTCTTGTTGCGACAAACGACTGTTTTTATCTCACTCCGGAAGAAGCGGAAGCGCAGTATATTCTCTGGCTGATGGGCCTGCAGCGTAGAGTGACAGATGATCAGGTGCCACTGCAGTCAGGAAACCAGAGTTACTTAAAAAGCGCGGAAGAAATGCTTTCTGCTTTTAAAGAACTTCCACTGGCTGCCTTGGAAAATACGAGTAAAATTGCAGAGCAGTGTGAACTCTCCCTCGAAAATAAAAAAATCTTTCTACCGCAAATTCCTATAAGAGAAGATGAAACGGTCGATTCAAAATTGTCTGATGATGCAAAAAAAGGTCTGGAAAAACGGATCGAGAAACTATACGAACTTTATGCACCGGAACTTTCTTTTGAAGAATTTAAACAGCCTTACACAGAGCGTTTAAATTTTGAGCTGGAGGTTATTATCCAAATGGAATTTCCGGGTTATTTTTTAATTGTTTCCGAGTTTATCAAATGGGCAAAAGATAACGGAGTTTCGGTAGGTCCGGGAAGAGGTTCCGGAGCAGGTTCACTGGTCGCCTATGCCCTACTGATCACTGATGTTGATCCGCTGCGTTATGGGCTGCTCTTTGAACGTTTCCTGAATCCATATCGTGTCAGTCTACCGGATTTTGATATTGATTTTGATGTAGAGGGCCGTGAAAAAGTAATTGAACATGTGCGTGAAAAATATGGTGATAAAAATGTCTGTCAAATTTCCACCTTTGGTTCACTCAAAGCTAAAGCTGTAGTTCGCGGAGTAGCGCGAGTGCTGGATTTTCCATACTCAGAAGCAGATAAAATCGCAAAACTTGTGCCGAATGATTTGAATATTACTCTCGATCAGGCACTTGAAAAGGAACCGGAACTGGCAATCCTCGCCGCTGAAGGCAGTGAAAATGAACAGCGTTTGATTAAGTTCAGTCGGCAGTTGGAAGATTTGAATACTCACCTCGGGACTCATGCTGCAGGTGTAATCATCATGAATCAGGATATCCGTGAGGTGATGCCTGTCTGCACCGGGAAGGAAGGGACACTGCAGTCGATGTATCCCATGAAATATGCGGAGGATCAAGGCGCGGTCAAGTTTGATTTCCTCGGTTTGCAAAACCTTTCTACCATCGACAATACACTTGATTTGATCAGTACAAGCCGTACTGATTCAGCGAAGGTAGACATCACCCGCATTCCAATGGACGATTTCTTAACTTTTAAATTATTTTGCCGTGCTGACACAATAGGGGTTTTCCAGCTCGAATCTTCTGGGATGAAACGTCTGGTGTCCAACATGCAGCCCTCCGCATTTGAAGACATTGTGGCGATTTTGGCTCTTTATCGTCCGGGACCCTTAGGTTCCGGAATGGTCGAGGATTATGTGCAGTGCAAGCATAAGCGGAAGAGAGTTGTTTTTCCACATCCGTTGATGGCGGAAATATTGAAGGAAACGTACGGAGTGATGGTCTATCAGGAACAGATTATTCAAAGTGTGCAGGTACTGGCGGGGTTTTCACTGGGACATGCGGATCTACTGCGTCGTGCGATTGGCAAAAAGACGGTTGAGATATTAGCGGAGCAGCGTTTACAATTTGTAGAAGGTTGTTTGAAAAATACAAAATTTGTGGAGCAGTGTCCGCAGGAGAGCACTCCTGAAGTCAAAGCGAATGAGATATTTGACACGATTAACTATTTTTCCGGATACGGATTTAACAAGTCCCACAGCGTTGCTTATGGCTTGATTTCCTATCAGACAGCATATCTGAAAGCGCACTATCCGGTGCAGTTGATGGCTGCCTTGTTTAATGGTTCCGTCAATAACCAGGACAACGTCATCAGTTACATCAGTGAATGTAAAGCAATGGGGATCAAAGTTTTGCCTCCGGATGTAAATCTCAGTGCAAAAACTTTTACCGTTGCACCCACGGAGTTTAGAATAACTGATATCACCTTAGCACATTTTGATCGTGATTTTGTCGGCAGCAATCCGCTTAGTGAAGCAGTTCATCCGGACTGGCTGGAAGCTCTACGTAAATCGTTGAAAAAATTAAAAAATAAGGATTTCAAGGATGAGATTGAATTGCTGGAAATAATTAAACAAAACACAGAAGCTGAAAGCGAAGTCGAGCAAACATTCCTGTTAAATTCAAACTCCGCTTTTGCATCATGGCTGCGTAGTGAGGCACGGGTGGAAGTGATTCGTTTTGGGTTGAATGCTGTTAAAAATGTAGGTGGTAAAGCAGTTGATGCTATTTTGGAAGTCAGAAGAGTGCATGGAGAATTAACGGATTTTATGGAATTCATGAAGAAAGTTAACTTAAATGAAGTTAACCGACGTATGCTGGAAACTCTTGTCAAATGCGGTGCGTTTGATTCACTGCATGAAAATCGTGCTCAATTATTTGCTGTTCTCGATAGCGCTTTTCATTTAGCCCAGGAATTTCAGCGTGCGGAAGAACCATCGCAGGATTCCTTCTTTTCCTTGATGGATGCAGGTGATGCAGAAGCGACTGAAACACAGCTTGAGTTTCCGGAAGTACGTAACTGGCCTAAACGGGAACGACTCAAGCAGGAAAAAGCGGCACTGGGATTTTATGTTTCAGGGCATCCGCTGGACAGTTATACATCTGAAATGAAACTGCTGGCTACTACCACGGACAAATTAAAAGAAGGTGCGCACGCGGAAAAAAACAAAGTTTCACTGATCGGAATTATCGTCAATAACACAGTACGATTGAACCAGAGCAATGCAAAATTTGCCATTGCTACTCTGGAAGATACACGTGGGACTCTAGAGTTTCCCGTCTTTGCTACGGTTTATGAAAAGGATGGAGAGTTGCTCGAAAGTGATGAACCGCTATTGATTTCGGGAAGGGTAAATTTTCGTGATGAAGAAGTGGGAATGTTTGTGGACAACATACGCCGCTTGAGTGAAATCAGAGAAACAGAAGCAAAAAGTATGTCGATCAAAATTGGCTCAGATCTCCTGCCTCAGGAAACTTTAAGTTTGCTGAGAAGTACACTACAAAAATATTCCGGAGAAAAACCGCTCACTATTTCAGTTCAGGCACCTGAAGCTACCTCTGTGAGCATCACTCCGGAAGAGCGGATAAGTTTCAGCTCTGCTTTAATTGAAGAACTTGAAGAACTCTTGCCCCTCCAGACTTTGGAGTTCAGCTATTCATCATAGAGTAAATTGCATTAACGGAGAGAAAATATCTCGTTTTTTGAGCTTGTTTTTAGTATGCTGATGCTGGTGAAAATTCAACCTCAGTGCCTTTTAAATCACGTTATGAAAGATTGATAGTTGTTAAGTTTTAACTACAAATGCAGTCAGTGCTCAGCAAGCTATGAGATAGTTCCGGAATTAATGCTTTGTCCTGAGTGCTCTTCAACGCACAAATCCGGACAACCGCTGAACGGTGTGTTGGAAGTAGAACTTAGCGGAACTTTGGAGGGTAATGATCCGCTGGATTTTTTACCGGTTGAACGTCAGTATTTTCCTGCAATTCCTGTAGGTAACACTCCACTTTGGCATCCGGAAAATCTACAGAAAAAATACGGTTTCCCGGAATTGTATTTGAAAGATGATGGAGTTAATCCAACAGGATCTCTGAAAGACAGAGCTTCTTTTTTGGTGGCGGCGTTTGCACGTAAACACACCACATCCGTGAAGTTGTGGTCGCTTCTACCGGCAACGCCGGATCTTCAATGGCCGGTGTCGGTGCCGCTGCTGGGCTTAAGGTTAAGCTCTTTTTACCAAAAACCGCACCTCCGGCGAAAATGATTCAGGCGCTGCAGTACGGCGCAGATTTGGTGCTGGCAGATAAAAATTATGATCAGGCATTTTCACTTTCACTGGAATACTCAAATACACGCGGTGGGATGAACCGTAACACAGCCTACAATCCAATGACGATTGAAGGTAAAAAAACTGTCTCTATCGAACTTTTCAATCAGCTGAAAAAAGCACCGGATCATATTTTTGTAAGTGTGGGAGATGGAGTGATCCTGTCCGGAGTTTACAAAGGTTTCCGGGATCTGCTGCAACTGGGCCGAATCGAAAAAATCCCTGTTGTTCATGCGGTTCAGGCTTCCGGAAGTGACGCTATTTGCCGTGCAATGGAGTCAGGAGATTTTGACGGACAACCGGAACGTCCGGTGCGAGCAGCAAAGACAGTTGCGGATTCAATTTCTGTCGACACACCAAGCAACGGCCACCTTGCACTGAAAAATTTAAAAGCATTTGGCGGACATTGTTTTACGGTGACTGACGAAGAAATCCTGTGCGCGCAAAAAGAACAGTCTTCCACCTGCGGTCTTTTTTCGGAACCGGCAGCGGCAACTGCTTATGCAGGATTTTTGAAACAGAAAGCAGCTTTGGATTCAAACGAAACCTGTGTTGTTTTACTCACAGGAAATGGACTCAAAGATATTAACTCTGCAACTTCTAAAATTGTTGTTCCGGAAAAATCTGTCAACTCCCTTGATGAACTTTAGCAGTAGTTTAAAATGCAAATTGCAATAGCTGTAGATTTACACTGATTAGAACAGAATAATATGATTCTTTTTTTAGTGGATTTTCGAACATTAACTTTATCCTAACTGAGTAAAAAATATGATTGATTTAACAATTAATGAAGAAAAGATTCAGCAAAACGCGAAGCACTGCAAGTCACTTAACATCAAACTGCCTACTTTGGGGCAGATGCAGAACCCGGAAACAATTGCGGATGAGATCAAAGACGAACTGAAAAATATCAGTTTGTGGGATTCGCATCCTGCAAATCTGTATAGAATCACCTGGAAGAATGAACCGGTTGCAAAAGGCGGTGGTTTTGGCGGGGTAAATTATATCGTTATTCCACCTGAAATATCAGGAGTAAAGGCCAAAATAATTGCTCTCGTCGGCAAATGGTTTCCTACAGGAGCGCACAAAGTTGGGGCGACTTATGGTTGTCTGGCACCAGCTTTGACTACCGGGCAATTCAGTCCTGTGGAAACGAAAGCTGTCTGGCCTTCAACAGGCAATTACTGCAGAGGCGGTGCTTATGTTTCCTCACTGCTCGGTTGTGATTCGATTGCGATTTTACCTGAAAATATGTCACGGGAACGTTTTGAATGGCTAGAGAAAGTCGCGGGAGAAGTGATTGCAACTCCGGGTTGCGAAAGCAACGTTAAGGAAATTTTTGACAAATGCTGGGAGCTGAAAAACACACGCAGCGATATTCAAATCTTTAATCAGTTTGAAGAGTTTGGGAATCCGCTCTGGCACTATATGGTAACAGGAAAAGCCGCGGAGGAAGCCCTGCAGCATGAAATGGGGCCGAACAGCAGAGTCGCGGGTGCAATTTCATCATCCGGATCTGCAGGATCAATGGCCTTTGGATATTATCTGAAGGATAAATTTCCGGGAGCAAAATTAGCAGTTGCGGAAGCACTGCAGTGTCCTACTTTGCTGAATAACGGTTTTGGGGATCACCGTATCGAAGGAATAGGTGATAAACATGTGCCGTGGATTCATGATTGTAAAAACACAGACATGGTGATTGGCGTGGATGATGAGGCTACTGTCCGTTTATTGAGGCTTTTCAATGAAGTATCAGGAAGGGATTGTCTTGCGCATTATGGAGTTGATGCCTCATTGGCGGAGCAACTGGATCTGCTTGGTATTTCCGGAATTGGAAATGTGCTCGCAGCAATCAAGTTCGCAAAATATTATGAACTGACTGAGGATGATCACGTGGTGACAATACTCACAGATTCGATGGAACTCTACGGTTCACGTATCGAAGAACTGGCTGAGGAACGTGGTCAATACACAAACATTGATGCTCACAAAGACATGCAGTTGCTGATGGACTCAGGAATTGATAATGTGCTTGAATTAACGCATTATGAAAAGAAGCGGATTCATAATCTCAAATATTTCACCTGGATCGAACAGCAGGGCCGTGAGCTGTCGGAGCTGAATGATCAATGGTATGGGCATGCAGAATACTGGCAGAATATCTTTGCCCTCGCACCACAAATTGATGAACTGATACTGGAATTTAACCGGCAGATTGGCGCGGCATAAGCACACTAAGCAGACTCATCATAAAGCTCCCGACCGATCAGCATCCGACGTATTTCGTTGGTGCCTGCACCGATGTCATAAAGCTTGGCGTCTCGCAGCAGCCGGCCTGTCGGATAATCATTGATGTAACCGTTACCGCCTAAAGACTGGATTGCCTCCAGAGAGACTTTGACCGCGTTCTCCGAAGCAAGCAACAAACAGGCAGCGGTGTCCCGTCGTGAGACTTGCTGCTTTTCGCAATTTTCTGCGACACGGTAACAAAAAGCACGTGAAGACTGCAGTGCGGTGTACATGTCAGCAATCTTTCCCTGCATCAATTCAAAGGTGCCTATAGGCCGGTCAAACTGCCAACGTTCATGAATGTAAGGCAGTGTCACATCAAGTGCGGCTTGCATGATTCCCAAAGGTCCTCCGGAAAGTACAACCCTTTCCAGATTCAATCCGCTCATCAAGACTTTTACACCACGGTTTGCTTCAAGCAGCACATTCTCATCCGGAATTTCACAATCTTCAAAAACCAGTTCACAGGTATTGGAACCCCGCATTCCGAGTTTGTCCAGTTTCTGAGCTGTTGAAAATCCGTTCATTTCTTTTTCAACGATAAATGCAGTCATGGCTTTTGAGCCTTGGTCTTTAGGTGCGGTACGCATGTACACGACTAAGGTGTCCGCGTCTGGGCCATTTGTAATCCACATTTTGGAACCATTGGCAACCCAGTAATCACCGTGTTTTTCTGCATGGCAGGCCATCGCCCCCACCACATCAGAACCTGCTCCCGGTTCCGACATGGCCAGTGCGCCAACGTTTTCTCCGGAACAAAGTTTCGGCAGATACTTTTCTTTTTGCGCGCGACTGCCGTTGATCTGAAGTTGGTTGACACACAAGTTTGAGTGCGCACCATAAGACAAGCCAACGGAAGCAGATGCTCTTGATATTTCTTCAACAGCAACCAGATGGGCTAAATAAGACATTTCGGAACCGCCATATTCTTCAGAAGCTGTCATTCCCAATAATCCCAAATCTCCTAATTCTTTCCACAGATGTTGAGGAAACTCATTTTCACGGTCCACATCTTCAGCAATCGGTGCGATACGTTTTTCTGCAAATTGCCTCACGGTTTCCCGCAGCATGTCTACTTCTTCATTCAGTTGAATATCCCAGTTCATTCTTATTTGCTTTTTGTGTTGATTGGCAATTTTCGGAAAAAACAGTTAGCTGCGCCAGTATGGCAGGCAGCACCGCTTTGCTGCACTTTATAAAGCAGTGTATCTTCATCACAGTCCACCAGCACTTCCACAATTTTCTGCAAATGTCCAGAGCTTTCACCTTTTTTCCAGAGTGCGTTTCGCGAACGTGACCAGTAATGCGCAAATCCGCTTTCTTGAGTTTTTTTAACTGCCTCAATATTTGCATAAGCCAGCATCAAAACTGCACCCGAAATTTCATCCTGAGCAATCACCGGCAATAGACCACCTTGTTTTTCAAAAGCTAAATCTGCGACTGAGAGTTTGCTTTTAGATTTTTCTGTTGTTTCAGCTTCCGTTTTTGACATCGTACCTCCTTAAGCTTCTGGACGCATGGTAGGAAACAAGATAACGTCACGAATAGTGGATTGTCCCGTGAGCAGCATGACAATTCGGTCAATACCAAAACCAACTCCGCCCATCGGCGGCATTCCATATTCCATCGCACGTAAAAAATCTTCGTCCAGTGGCTGAGTTTCTTTTTCTCCTCCACGTCCGCGTTCGACCTGCTCCTCCATCAGTCGACGCTGAATCACAGGATCGTTCAATTCTGAATACGCGTTAGCTACTTCCCAACCGTTAATGTAAGCTTCAAAACGTTCCAGCAAATCCGGATTTTCCCGATTTTGTTTACAAAGCGGACTTGTTTCTTTCGGATGATCAGTGATAAAAGTAGGCTGAATTAGTTGGGTTTCACACGTTTCTTCAAAAACAAGCTGAGTTGCCAGTCCCCGATTATAATCTGCGTCCAGTTCCCAGCTGTTTTCCTTGAGTAGGTTTTGCACTTCGGTATCACTCAGCTTCTCAAAAGGTATTCCGCCCAATGTTTGAATTGCATCCAGCATACTTAAACGCGGCCAAGGTGCTTTCAAGTCAATCGTCTGGCCTTCATATTCTGTTACTGTGCTACCGTTTACCGCAATTGAGCAGCGCTCACATATGTTTTCTGTGTGACGCATAATTTCGTTATAATCAACATATGCCTGATAAAATTCAAGTGCCGAAAATTCCGGATTATGAGTACGGTCAATACCTTCATTACGGAAATCTTTCACAAATTCAAAGACTGCGTCGAACCCTCCCGCAATGAGACGTTTCAGATATAACTCATTGGAAATCCGCAAATAAAATTCTTGGTCGAGAGCTTTGTGATGAGTTACAAAAGGGGTGGCATTCGCACCTCCGTATACTGCCTGGAGTGTAGGAGTCTCTACTTCCAGAAATCCTTCTTCACATAAATAATCACGAATGGTCTGAAAAATTAAGGTACGTTTTCGGAAAACATCTGCAACTTTCGGATTCAAGATTAAATCCAGATAGCGCTGACGGTAGCGTAATTCTTTATCTGTAACTTCATCATGCACAATGCGTTCACCGTCTTTTTCCTCAACTTTCGGCATCGGCATGGGACGAATGGATTTAGAAAGCAGTTCAACTGTACTTGCACGTAAAGTTAGTTCTCCGGTTTTGGTATGCATCAAAGTTCCGGAAATTCCAAGGTGATCTCCGATGTCACACAACTTAAACATTTCGAATACAGTTTCTCCTACCGAGTCAAGCCTCACATAGATTTGCAGACGTGTGTGCTGAGCCTGGATGTTAGCAAAACTTGCCTTGCCCTTTCCGCGTACCGCGAGCAGGCGACCTGCAATTGTAACGGTTTGCCCGTTTTTCAGCAGTTGTTCCGACTGTTCTATGACCTCCGGAACTGTATGGCTCTGTTGAAATGAATATGGGTAAGGCTCTGTGCCTAATTGACGTATCTTTTCCAGCTTGCTCAGCCGGATTTCTTGTTGATCTGCGTTGATATCCATTTAATAATTTTTTCCTTGTTGGCCCTCTCCCAAATCACAGAAAAAGATCAGATAATTAAATAATTAGCACTACTCATCAGTGAGTGCTATTTTTTACTTGCGTTGTACTTGTGTTTAAGCTAACCTAGCTAACTGGAATGAATTTAGAAGATTTTAGTAATTTCTGATTCACTTGAACCGCTCAGCATACGCTTTTTGTTGTTGAAGCTCAATTTAATTTTATTTAATTATAATCCTAACAAGGAGAACTATGATTCGTCCCTTACAGGACCGCGTGCTTGTGCAGCGCGTCGAAGCCGAAGAAATGACAGCTTCCGGCATTATTATACCGGACACAGCTAAAGAAAAGCCTCAAGAAGGTGAGGTGGTCGCAGTTGGCCCGGGTAAGCGCCTTGACAATGGTTCCATTCAAAAAATGGGAGTAAAAAAAGGTGACAAGATTTTATTCAGCAAGTATGGCGGCACCGAGGTAAAAGTCGATGGCGAAGATTATATCATAATGCGTGAGGACGATATCCTCGGCGTTTTGGCTTAATTTAATATACTTATAAACCATTAACAAATTAACAATTAGAGTAAATTATGGCAAAACAAGTAATTTTTGCGGCGGAAAACCGCGAAAAACTGCTTAAAGGCGTAAATGCCTTGTCAAATGCAGTCAAGGTGACATTGGGACCAAAAGGCCGCAATGTATTAATTGATAAATCTTTTGGTGCACCTCTGGTCACTAAAGATGGCGTGACAGTCGCCAAAGAAATTGAACTGGAAGACAAGCTGGAAAACATGGGTGCGCAGATGGTTAAAGAAGTTGCGTCCAAAACTTCAGATGTCGCTGGTGATGGAACCACCACTGCTACTGTGTTGGCACAAGCTGTTGTGACAGAAGGTCACCGCAACCTGGCCGCAGGCGCAAATCCTATGGATCTCAAGCGTGGAATTGACCAGGCTGTTGCTGCTGCAACTACACATTTGCACAGTATTTCCAAATCAGTTTCCGATTCCAAGGAAATCGCTCAGGTGGGCACTGTTTCAGCAAACAATGATGCCACAATTGGCGACATTATTGCTGAATCCATGGAAAAAGTAGGTAAGGATGGTGTGATAACCATTGAAGAAGCAAAGACAGCTGAAACAAGTTTGGAAGTTGTTGAAGGAATGCAGTTTGACCGCGGCTATCTTTCTCCGTACTTTGTAACTGATTCAGAACGTATGGAAGTCTCGCTCGAAGATCCTTACATCATCCTGGTGGAAAAGAAAGTCACTAACATGAAGGACATTCTTCCTGCAATTGAGCAAATCGCAAAGACAGGCAATCCTTTCTTGATCGTTGCGGAAGACATTGAAGGGGAAGCATTAGCAACACTCGTTGTCAATAAACTACGAGGTACCCTGAAGTGTGCAGCTGTAAAAGCTCCAGGTTTCGGTGATCGTCGTAAAGCGATGCTCGAAGATCTCGCGATTCTTACAGGAGGAGATGTCGTTTCCGAAGATATGGGAATGAAACTCGAAGACCTGACACTTGCTAAACTTGGTAAAGCCAAGTCTGTAGTTATTGACAAAGACAACACGACCGTTGTTGACGGTGGTGGTGATAAAGCAGGAATCAAATCCCGTATCAGTCAAATTCGTGCACAGATCGAAGATACATCTTCGGATTATGATCGTGAAAAGCTGCAGGAACGTCTGGCCAAATTGGCTGGCGGCGTCGCTGTAATTAACGTTGGTGCTGCAACTGAAATCGAGATGAAAGAGAAAAAAGCTCGAGTTGAAGATGCACTGCACGCAACACGCGCAGCAGTTGAAGAAGGCATTGTTCCTGGAGGCGGAGTCGCTTTGGTCCGTTCAATTGACACAGTTGAAAAAACAATTAAAGGCATTAAACAACACGATCAAAAAGTTGGTGCTGAAATTGTTCTTAAAGCACTTGAAGCTCCGTTGCGTCAGATTGTGACAAATGCGGGACTCGAAGGCGCATTGATTGTCGATAAAGTAAAAGCCAGCAGCACAAACGAAGGTTTTGATGC
>Ga0208640_1000407_pt1 | contig 18502 bp, 17 predicted proteins | sample ETNtaG_23_FD_185774 | JGI IMG/M metagenome (GOLD analysis project Ga0208640, IMG submission 185774) | Marine microbial and viral communities from oxygen minimum zone, Eastern Pacific Ocean - ETNP201310SV72 (SPAdes) (version 2) | ecosystem: Environmental > Aquatic > Marine > Oceanic ... | reverse complement strand
TAGGAAATTGTGAGATTTCTAATGAACTAAGAAGTCTACTATCTGATATTGAAGTTGACACAAAATACTTAATTACACAAAAAAATCGTATAAGCTCAAAAAAATCTAGAATTATTGCTTCACATCAACAAGTGGTTCGCTATGACCGTGAAAGTTCCGATGACATCAATAAAGAATCACAAAATACTATTATTGAGACTTTTAATAAGATAGTTGAAGACTACGAAGTTATACTGCTCTCCGATTATGGTAAAGGAATTCTTACAAAAAAATTAACTCAATCTTTAATTTATACTGCAAAAAAATTTAACAAGAAGGTTTTAGTTGACCCCAAAGGTATAGATTATTTGAAATATAAAGGTGCATATTCGCTTACTCCAAACAAAAAAGAAGCCAGTGAGGCAACAAAAATTAATATTGTAGATGATGCTAGTTTAACCGATGCAATCTTCCAGCTTAAATCTATATGCGAACTAGATATATCCCTAATAACTCTTAGTGAACATGGTGTAGCGATTTATGATGATGAACTGCGTATTCACCCTACAATTGTTAAGGAAGTATTTGATATAACTGGTGCCGGTGATACAGTCCTTGCTTCACTAGGCTTTGCTATAGCTTGTGGATTTAACATTGATGAAGCAGTTGAGTTTTCAAACCTCGCAGCAGGCGTTGTTGTCGGCAAAATTGGAAGTGCAACAGCAACTCTTAATGAAATTATTGAATATGAATCAAGCATAAATAAATCTACTAGTGATAAACATATTAAATCTATTGATGAAATTACCTCTTTAATTAAGGAGCTAAAAGCAAGGGATAAAAAAATTGTATTCACAAATGGTTGCTTTGATTTGCTTCATGCTGGGCATATTAGTTTTTTAGAGGCTGCCAAGAGTTTTGGAGATGTTTTGATACTTGGGCTTAATTCTGACCGATCAGTAACTACACTAAAAGGTAAAGAACGCCCTATCAACATACAAGCTGATAGAGCATATATACTAGCAGCCCTTGAAGTAGTTGATTATGTCGTAATCTTCGACGAAGATACACCTTATGAATTAATTAAAGCGATAAAACCTCATACTTTAGTTAAGGGTGGAGACTACAATGGAAAAGAAGTTGTCGGACAAGATATCGCTGATGAATTAAAATTAGTCGAATTTGTCGATGGCAAAAGCTCAACTCAAACTATTGAGAAAATTAAACAGCACAATTAACTATGCAATCAATCATCAAACAGGAATTTAGTGAACATATAAAAGTTAGTGAAGAGACTATAAAATCTATTGGCAAACCAATTGAAATTGCAGCTAAAATCTGTATTGATAGCCTTAAAAAGGGTGGGAAAATCTTAATTTTTGGAAATGGTGGAAGTGCAGCTGATGCTCAGCACATTGCAGCAGAACTAGTTGGCAGATATAAAACTGAACGTAAAGGGTTATCTGCTATTGCACTCACTACAGACACCTCAGCGATTACTTCAATTGCAAATGATTATGGTTACTTACACGTATTTGAGCGTCAAGTTGAGGCTTTAGCAAATAAGGGTGATGTGGTAATTGGCATTAGTACAGGTGGTACTAGCGCTAATGTAATTAGTGCACTAAAACTTGCTAATAATCTAGGCTGTAAAACTATTGGATTTAGTGGTAGAGATGGAGGAGAGTTTAATGCTTTGTGTGATGTCAACCTAATAGCAATAGCTGAAGACACAGCACGTATTCAAGAAATGCATATATTGATTGGACATACTATTTGTCATTTGATTGAACTAGAATTTAGTACATCTGAATAACACGTTGAACAAAAAAATATATTTAATCCGTTCAAATACAACAAAATTTGGCGGTGCTGAAAATTACCTTTATAGATTATCAAAAGCCTTGTCAAGAGAAAATATCGACCACCAAGTCGTAAATTCTTTTTTCCCAAAATTTCTACCATCATGGCTGCGAGCAATATTATTTAATTTCCAAGTATGTCTAACGAAAGGTGACAAGTTCTATTTTTCATTAGACCGTATCACTTGTCCTGATTTATACAGAGCTGGTGATGGTGTCCACAAAGTGTTTTTATCGATTGAGAATAAGTCAAGATTAAACTTATTGCATCCAGTTTATTTATATTTGGAACGGCATTGCTTTAATAATGCTAAATATATTATTGCAAATTCAAACATGGTTAGGGAACAAATTATTGATACCTATAACATCAATCCTAACAAGATTGATGTTATTTACAATGGTATTGAATTAAAAGAGTTTGATTATAAGAAATCTTTTGACAAACTCTCTAAGGAGTTCTTAATTAGCAAAAACCAATCAATTTTACTTTTTGTAGGCAATGGATTCAAAAGAAAAGGAGCAGAAGAATTCTTACAAATTATTTCTAAGTTGAAGACCAAAGATATCAAGGCTTTTATAATAGGCAAAGAGAAGAATATCAAATATTATCAATATTTATCTAAAGAATTAAATATTGATAGTCAAGTTGTATTTACTGGACCCAGAAAAGATGTAGATGATTTTTATGCCATTAGTGATATTTTCCTTTTCCCCACTCATTACGATCCATTCTCTAATGTTGGGCTAGAAGCTATGAATTTTGAAAATGTAGTATTTACTACTAGTAGAAATGGCGCTAGTGAAATTTTAGATAAAGATTTTGTTATGGATAATCCTTATGACACTAAAGTAATTTCATCTATCGATAATCTATTAAGTAATAAAACAGCTTTAGATAAAGAGAAAATAAAAAATAAAAAGTTATCTAAACTATTTTCAATCGAGAAAAATTTAAATACAACACTTGAGGTGATTAACCAAATTGAATAAAAATAGCACTGCAAGACCCGTAAAAGCCTTGATTGAGCTTCCAACATGGCTGGGAGACTGCGTGATGACAACACCAGCTATTGAAAATATCATAAATTATTATAATGATGTAGAAATTACTTTTATTGGCTCTATTGTTTCAATTGAAGCTTTAAAGAACCATCCAAAGGTGACTGAATTCATTGTATTAGATAAAAAATACAAATCTTTATACAAAATTTATAACAGACTTGGTATGTTTGATGTTTATTTCACATTTAGGAGCTCATTTCGAGCAAAATTATTAAGATTCTTCGTTAAATCAAAAAATAAATATCAATTCAATAGTGACAAATACCAAAACCGCCATCAAGTTGAAAGGTATGCCGATTTTGTCAACGATAGTCTAAATATTGATTTTCCTGCAGGCAATTTAATCATCCATACTAGCACTACAAAGGATAAAAAATCTTCTAAAACACTAGGCATTAATCCTGGAGCATCATACGGTATTGCTAAACGTTGGTATCCAGAGAAATTTGCAAAAATAGCCATAGAATTATCTGATAAGTTTGACATTATTATTTTTGGGGGCTCTAATGAGCAAGATTTTGCAAAAGAAATTGAAAAATTATTAGTAAAAAAAGATATTAATAATTATCGCAATCTTGCAGGAAAAACTTCTATCGCTGAGTTAATAAAATATATTTCAAATTTAGATATTTTAATTACTGGAGACAGTGGCCCAATGCACCTAGCAGCTAGCCAAAAAATACCAACAATAGCGATATTTGGACCCACTAATGACGTTGAAACCTCGCAATGGATGAATCCTAAGAGTATTGTTGTAAAAAAGAACTTGGACTGTCAACCTTGCATGAAAAGAACTTGCCCATTAAAACACCATAATTGTATGAAACTAATAGAGGCTCAAGAGGTAATTGACTCTATTCCTCTTATCTTTCCATCATTATCTTGAAAGCTAACAAAATGAACCATTTTTGGCATCATATGTTTTTATTATATTTAAACTTCATTACATGTAAAAACTCATCCAGCCAATTCTTTAATTAATTCACTCTTTCTGAATTGTGCAATTAATAAACCTAATACAAACATTGATAATACAGCATGCTCATGGTGAAGTGTTGTATTCACCCAGCCTATACCAAGATCCACCAATACGACGCCAATGCCGCTTAAAACAATCCATTCATTTTCTCTTCTAGTTATTAACTTAATAATAACCCAAGCTATATAAAACCAAAACCATGCAAAAATCGAAAAGATCAATAATCCACCACTCACAAGATAAGTGTAGTAAACATTATGCGCATGAGAGCCGGGTAAATATAACTTACCATCTAAAACTCCCTTGTCCTTAACTACCGCGTCCCTAATATCTTCCATTGTTATCTGGCCATAATTTTTAAATCCAACACCAAGGAGAGGGTTTGTCTTAAAAGCATAATAACTAAACTCACGTATTTTATCTCTACCGCTATCATCAAGAATATGTTCCTTAGCCTGAATTTTTTGTAATGCAATTGGCGGGTTTTGCATAAATGAAATTACAATGTAAGTAACAACCACCAAAAACCCAAAAAACAAAGAAAGTTTTTTTACTCTAATTAAAAGATAAATAAAATCGAGTAAAGTGATAATGATTAATAATCCAAATGCGGCTCTACTATGAGTGTCAATTGTTGTGATAAACAATACTATTGTTGTTACAATTAAGGTAATTTTTTGGTAACTGTTAAGATTATTAAAATTAAACAACAATAAAGCTAATGAAATAGCATAAGTAATTACTAGATATATGGCAGTATGGTTGATATGCCCAACTGAGTGAAGTTCTTTCAAATCACCATGACCTGAGTAATAACTGTATATCAATGTCACAATCACAGCAACTACTGCCACTAAGGCCGATTGAGTAAGTCTTTCTTTTGAAAAATTTATTCTCGAAAGCACCCATCCTATTAATACAAATCTAATAATATCTCTAAAACCTTCTCCAGGTAATTGATGAGTGATTATTGCATTTATGCTTACAAATATATCAGCTAAAATCCACAACAAAAATATGGAATCGACGATTAGCCATTTACCGCCCCAGTCATTATTTTTTTTCGCAATAACCACCCAAGACATCACAAATAGAAATGCAAATATATTTTTTAGCGTCTCAAGAGCAGGTAAAAAAATTAGCAAACCAATCAAAAATATAAATCTAATATCAACTCTAGCTAGTTTATTAATCTCCTTATTAACCATCTTAAATGTTTTTTTCATTTTTTTTCTCTATTGAAATTGCTCAAAATTAGTGCTTATTAATTATTAAACAAGAGCCAGAATTAATAACTATATCGGGCATGGTGATTTTCATAAAAGCTAATAAATCTTTTTTCAATGCCAGTGCAATATGTAAAGGACCAGAATCTGAGCATACTATTAATGAACTTTTCTTAATCAAATCGAGAAATTTTTCAGATGAATGAGCTGTTTTTTCAAGGATAAATTTATTACACCCATCTCTAAAGTAAGATTTATCCATTGAGGCAATTATAATTTCAGGCTGATTATACATTTTATTAAAATCAAGTATAAGCCTATCTAGCCGCTCGCCAGGTAAATTTCTATTAGTATCAGTTGACTGAGGACAAATCAATATCTTTTTATAACTCTCTTTCAAGATTAACTCATTAATCACCCAGTCTTTTTCTGGCAATTTTAAGTACCGCCTCACCACTTGGTAGTGGTTGATAATGCTTGGCTTATCAAAATCTTTGTAAAATAAGAACTTGTCGCAATAACTTATAAAGTAACAACTATCCAGCCCGTTTGACCAAGGATTGAAACCGATATCAAACATTCTTTTTTTTAATAACTTATCAAGCTTAAACATTTCAAATAAATTTCGTTTATTAAACGCTATACATTCGATAGTTGGTAAAAATTCACTCACATATGGCTTCATTTGCCTTGGACATAAAATTAAATACTTTTTTTCAGGATAACACTCTATAAATTCTTTAATTACTACCAAATCAATAATAGTATCTCCGTAACGAGTAAAAATTGAAAACAGAATCTTACTGGATTTTTTTATATCATTGACACTCGGTGGAGATGAAGTTATTTTTTTCATCTTATGCTTTAGATAATAATTAATCATTACCAAAGATTTTTTTGTTTCAATTGGTGAATATTATCTTGACAAATTTCTTTCCAATCAACTAATGGCGTCATCACACCTTCATGCATATGTGATGACAAGCCCTTGATGGGCGATATACAAAGTGCTTTATTTTTGAAAAAGAGTTGACCATATACTTTGCCACTTAGCTTAGCATCACTTGGCCCAACTGCTGAAGCTTTAATGTGTTTTTCAAATTTTTTAATAGTGCTAGACTCTAATAAAAAAGTATGTGTTGTGTTGGTAATCTGACGCCAATGACAATACTTCGACAAAAAAATAAAAGAAAGCCGCTTCCATGGCGGAATATAACGATCAGGATAGTCTGGAGGGTGGATAATTAGTGGAATTTTTGATAAATCTCCTATTATTCTATTCATATAATTTTTCTTTTTGGGAGAGGTCTTTAGATACTTTTCTTTATTTTTAATAAATTCTGAAATGTATTTAAATGCTTTAGGTGAGTGTAAATAATCATCTTCACACATATAAACCCATTCATCCGATGGCACATCTAATGCCATAGTAATTTGCTTCTGAAGGGATCTTGAAGCACTACCTAATTTTGTGTTATGAACAACCACACCATCAAAATCTCCAAGAAAATCTATCAGTTCTTGAGATAAATCATCACCAATAATCGTTATTTGGTATTGACTGCCCTGAAGTGACTGATACATGCTATAAAAGGACACCTTGATAGTTTGTAATTTGTTTAAGTTAAATGGTCTTTTAACTTTATGAACTGACTCAACCTTATCACATGCCCTTAGGAGAATATTGTACTTAACACTCATGCTTTTAATTTAACCACTATTGCACTACCTGACTTATCTGGAATAATAATTGGGGTCTCAGGCTTGTCAAGAAAAAATTCATCTAACGCCTTTTTTGATCCAGTAAATTCATTATTGCAATCATGAATAATTATCACTCCTCCCTGTGTCATTCTTGGATAAAAATATTCCAATCCTGAAATTTGGGGATTATATAGATCTGCATCAAGATGAACTAAGGCATATTGATTGTCTGGATTAATACTCTCAGTTGTCTCTGGAAAGTATCCTGGTATTAATTTAACTAATGCCGACTTTCCGACAAAGTCTTGCACAGATTCTAATGATGTATTAAACACTGTTTTAGATGTAAGATCCTCCTTGGTATTTTCTTTTTGATGATTAATGTCTCGCTCATCAAAACCCTCGAAAGTATCAAATAATAATATTTCTTTATCAGGAAAAGCTTGATGAAAAAGACGAGCTGTTGTCCCTTTAAAAACGCCCACTTCTGCAATTAAACCGGGAATATTATTGTTTTTAATGTATTCTATTTGGTTTAATAAAAAATACAACCTAACTAAATCACCCTTGTCATTTCTTGGCGAGTTTTTAATCCAAAACCTATACAAACTATCCCAATTCTCAACCTTATTTAACTTAGTATGCAAATCAGGCTTATGGGACAAATATAAGTTTGAATTTAAGGCAATATAATCTGAAAACCTCCTTATAAAAGAATTAATCAATTTACTAGATTTCATATGCTTTAATCACCTTAATGTCAAAAACTAGAGTATTTTCTCTGTAATATAAAATAAATATTTAATTTCAAGTCGCAAGCCCTTAATAATATATGGTATTTAATTGTCATTATTATTCTTATTTAGTCAAAGAAAGATATTGTTTTGCAATAGTTTTAGCATTAAATTTTGCAATATAATCTTCGGTTATATGAACTGGATTATTAATCGCTCTTAATATATTTATAGAAAGAGCTTCAACATCTCTAACTGGAGAAAGAAAGCTGCTTAAATCTCCAGTAAGAACTTCAGATGGACCAAAGGGACAATCTGTACTAACTACCATTGTATTTACAATTAATGACTCAACTAATACATTTGCTAGACCCTCCAAGTCTGATGATAAAACAAACAAGTCTGCATTTTTCATCCAAGAATACGGGTTACTAATAAATCCAGAAAAAATAACTTGATTTTCCAAGCCGAGTTCATTGATTAAGTTTTTTATATTACTTAAATTATCCTCATCAGCAGGCTTGTCAGTAGTGCCCATCAATACTAACTTATGCTCTATATTAGCTTTTGCATAAGCTTTAATCAATATATCATGCCTTTTCTGAAATGCAAATCGAGCAACATTTATTATGTATTTTTCTTGTGGTATTTTTTCGTCACATTGATTAGATTTACTTCTAATTTCTTCAATATCAAAAGGATTATATATTGACACAATATTATTAGGTTTTATGCCAAAGTCCAAAATATCTCTCATCACTCCTTTAGATACTGCAATCATATTACTATTGTTGTATAAATATTTATTCCGAGTATTTTCTTTAAACTTTCTAAACAAATGTTTATAGTATTTTTTATGTTTTGTTTTTTGAGCAAGAAACTGCTGCATTGAAATATGATAGCAGTGATAAAGATTATGCAGTTTTGCCATAGAGCTAGTCTTATCAGAATCTTCTAGATTTGAAACAATTAAGTCAAACTCACCATGCTTCTTTTCCAAATCCTTAACCATTTGTTTAAGTTTTCTAGCAAGAAGAACTTTATTCCAGAATTTATTAGCAGACAATTTTCTGTTTTCTGTAAGTATGTGTAACATAATATTGTCAATAGAAATTTCATAGCTAATTTTATTTTCCAAAATTATTATGTGAACAAGATGCCCCAATTCACTTATGGCTTTTGACAAATTCAGAACAACACGCTCTGCGCCACCACCACTCAAAGAGTCAATAATAAAACATAAATTCTTCATAATTACTATTAATGATTTTTCAACCAAATTCCTAGACTTGGCAATATAAATAAACGATTAGACATTTAAAGATTCATATACCTTATTAAAAACTTTATCTACACTAATTAATGCCATCCCCTCTTGTCCTCTTTGTTTTTTTGGCACATTATTTACAATACTTCCATCTACTTGTATAACTTCATGTAAATTGAAATCTTGATAAGGTCCAAATATTTTAGAATCTGTTGGGCCAAATAATGATACTGTTTTGATTTGCAAGGCAATGGCCAAATGCAGTGTTCCAGTATCATTAGTAATTAATAATTCTAGATCATTTAATATCTTTGGCAAAGACTGAAGAGAAGAATTTCCACACAAGTTAACTAATAAATCTGACTTATTAAAATCTAATTGGAATTTTTTCACAAGATTTTGTTCATATTTTGTTGAACCAAGCATTACAAATTTTATATTTGAAAACTCTTTACAAATCTTTTCTGCAAGGCAAATAAAATTATGAATAGGCCACATTTTATATATATCTTGTGCTCCTAACTGCATACCGATGTACTTAATGCCTGGATCCTTTTTTAAATAACTATTTTCGCTATAAAAGTGTTTCGGGATAAGCATTTTTTTGTATAGTTTATCCGGATTAAACAACCTCACTAAATCCAATTTTTTCTCAATATCATGCTTTGTAGTTAGATTTGGAGAATTTATAAATATTTTTTTATATTTATGATTAGGATTGTCGGTCATCTTTAAAATATTTTTCGCACCACTAAAAACTGAAAAAAATATATCTTCAGGCCCATTCGAGTGAAACAAAAATATGGTATCAATTTTTCTTTTTCTTAAATTTTTTATAATCCTTAACTGAGAGAAAAAACCTGAAGAATACAATACAAAGCTATCCACAAACTCAAACCCATCAAATAAAGGAAAGATTTTTTTATTAACCATAAATGTTATGTTTATGTCTGGAAAGCTATTTCTTAGGCTAACAATGGAAGGTGTTGACAAAATAGTATCTCCCAAGCCACTATTAGAAACAACTAAAATATTATCAAAAGAATTGATATCTGAAGGTTTTTTGAAATAAGGTAATAATTTGTTAATTTGTGCAATGAATTTCATAATAAAATTAATTTATAAACATAAAGAATTTTTTCTGCCATTATATTTTTTGAGAACATATTAAGCATTTCCTTTCTAGTATCTTTGCATATTTTATTTTCTAAATAAAACGATACCCCGTCAATTAACGCCTTGGTGTCATTAGTATTTACAAGTTTGAAGTTGTTATCAAACAGTAAATCCTTTGTACTGCCACTATTTGTTGCGACTACTGGTTTATTCATAAATAAGCCCTGCATTACCGACTGAGGCACGCCTTCTTTTGAATCGGAACTTAAAACAAGAATATCTAATGCTGATAACAACTCAGATACCTTATTAATATGCCCGAGAAGTTTTACGTGGGGTGTTAAATTAAGATCATTAATTATTTTGTTAATACTATTTTTTTTTGGTCCATCGCCGGCAATGATAAATACAAGTTTCTTATCTGGATATTTTTCAATTAGTGCTTTTGCCATTTCTAGAAAAAGATCATGGCGTTTAAATTGGCGCAACACAGCAAGAATACCTATGACAATCTCATTATCACGCAAATTGAATTGGTTTCGACACGCAGCTATATCATAATTGTCGGGGTTAAAAATGGATGAATCAATTCCTGTTGGTATCGACTGTATTTTATGAGGTTGAATACGATTATATTTAATCATATCTGTTCTAACACTTTCACCAGTAGTAATAATATAATCTGCTAATTCATTTATAAAATTAGTCCTTGCAGGACTTATACGATTAGATAGATGACGTGTTCTTATAAATTTTATCCCAGCCAATTTTGCAGCCAATCCACCAACCCATGTATCCTTTCCACTATGAGTATTTACAATATCAATAGAATAGTCTTTAATTATTTTATTAAGACTAAGTAATGTTTTGAAATCAACATTACCTCTAAATGGTAAAGTAAAAACTTTAATATTATTTTCTAATGCTTTTCCCTTAATCACAGAATCATCCCGACAAGCAAGAAAAACATCTACTCCTTCTTCACTAACTGCTATCATTTCATTAATAATACGAATTTCTTGACCACCCCACCCGTTGGACCACTCGGTATGTAGAACTCTAATTATCTTGCTCACAATGCATTTCCTGAATATTTCTTTTAATTAAATCGATATCCATAGTCATAAGGCAGTCACTAATTTTGGTGCCATCACAACCATCTTGACCACAAGGTTGACATTCTCGACTTTCAGCAAAAACTCTATGTCTACCCATAGTTTGAAAACCATTTCTTTTTGTATAGCCAGATTCCACCAAATCGTTATCCCATGGACCCCAATGATTTGCTCCACTCGGACCAAAAAACGCAAAAACTGGGATATTATTTGAGGCACTGATATGCATAATTGCTGTGTCAACACCGATAAACAATTTAGATTTACTATTGAGTGCCGCTGTCTGTTTCAAAGATAATTTACCTGAAAGATTGACTGGTTCAGATTTACAATAATTTAATATCTTGTTAACTTTATCCAGTTCAAATTTTTCTGCTGATGAGGTTATAAGAACTTTAGAGCCTAATTCAAACTCACAATAGTCAATAATTTGCGCCATAGTATTATCATTAATACATTTAAATAGCCAACGAGATACCGGGTGGATATGAATAAATTGATTAATTTTAGACAATTCTTTGTCTATTATATTTTCATCATCTTTGCTCCAAAAAACTTCCACTTTTTTATCTTTAATTAGAATATTAAGATTTCTTAATGGGTCAAGATTGGTTTCTATGGTGTGCCTTAATTTTTGCTCAGGCAATTCATGCGTATAGACATTTTTCAAAATCCAATTCTTATTAATATGTCCAACACGAACTGGTGCTTTCGAAAGCCAAGTAATTTGACTGCCACGATCTCCCTCTGTTAAATTAATAACAATGTCGTAATTTTCCTTGCGAAAACCAAAAGAAAATTTGATTTCTTTAAAAAGTCTTTTGAAAAGCGATAAAGCTTTAACAAACTCTCTATCATAAATAATTACCTTATTTATATTAGGATTAATAGTCAGCATTGATTCTGTACCCTTATTAACAGCAATATCAATTTGAGCGTCAGGATAATGATCTTTAAGATTACTTATTAAAGGCGTGATTAGTAAAACATCACCAATATTACGAAACTTAAGCAAAAGAATTTTCATTGGAGTTTATTTAATATACTTCCAGAAGGTATATTGTGCATAAATTTTTGCAATAACAAAACCGTGCCAACCGTCCATAAACCCTCGCTTGAAAAAATAAAGTTTTACAAATGTCCAACAAGGACTCATTAAAGCCTTAAATATATTCTTCTTCTTTTGACTTAACTCAGAATAAAGTTTTTGCTTAGCAATAAAATCATCAACATTATCGTAAGCTAAATGTGTCATATGGTTGTTTAATTTACTAACTTTGCCATCTATTTGGACACTTTCATGGACCGGAACATTGTCAAACTTACCTTTAGTACGGTTAAAAAGTCGAATACTGTAATCTGGATAAAGACCACAAGTTCTTATATCTTTGCCAAAAAAATTATTGAGTCTAGCAACTGAGTATCCGTCACATGAAGGATTATTTAATGTAGTAATAATTTCTGATTGTAATTTGGAGGAAATTCTCTCATCGGAATCTAGAACAAAAACCCAATCATTAGCAGCTAAATCAACAGCTCTATTCTTTTGAGGACCAAAACCTAACCAAACTTGACTTTCTACTCTAGCGCCCAGTTTCTTTGCAATTTCACAGGTTTTGTCAATTGAGCCACTATCAAGCAATAGAACTTCGTCCGCAAACTGTGCAGACTTGATTGCGTCTCCAATAAATTTCTCCTCATTTTTTGCAATGATTACAACGGAAAGTAGATTACTCATCTAAAATAAAAATAAGTGCTTATAAATTGATTATACTCATCTTGTTTTATGACCATAAAAACAATTTTTCTAGATCGTGATGGAGTAATAAACAAAGAAGTGGAATATCTTTTTAGGATATCTGACTTTGAATTTATTGAAGGTGTTTTTGATGCATGTCTCCATTTTCATCATCTAGGTTACAAAATCATTATTATTTCCAACCAGTCAGGAATCGCCAGAGGATATTACAATGAAAATGACTACCAGAAACTCACTAAATGGATGTTAGGTCAATTCAATGATAATGGTATAAATATCCTTGATATATTTTATTGCCCCCATAGTCCAGAATCGCTTTGTGAATGCAGAAAACCTAAGCCTGGTATGCTTATTGAAGCTGAATATAAATATAATATCAGTATGAAGGACTCTTGGATGATTGGCGACAAAGAGACAGATATAAAAGCAGCAAATCTTGCAGGAATTACTAACACAATATTAGTTAGAAGCGGTCATCTAGTTGATAAATCTAATTCAAAGTCAAAATTTACAATCGACTCAATCAAACAATCTAATAAGGTAATCAAAACCTAAACATTATAATAATTCTTATACCATTCAATAAACTTTGCCACCCCTTGATTGATAGTTGTTGTTGGTTTGTAGTCAAAGTCTCTAACTAAATCCGCTACGTCTGCATAGGTATCAGGAACATCACCGGGCTGAAGTGGTAATAACTCCATATCAGCCTTAATTCCTAAGGCATCCTCAATAGCTTTAATATAATCGAGAAGTTCTACAGGTGAATTGTTTCCTATATTATAAATTCTCCAGGGTGCTGAAGAAGATCCTGGATCTGGTTGACTAGGGTCCCAAGTTTGATTTGGTATTGCAGATTGATCCAACACACGAATAACACCTTCTACAATATCATCAATGTATGTAAAATCTCTTCGATGCTTACCATAATTAAATACTTGAATTTTTTCTCCCGCTAATATTGATTTTGTAAATTTTTGCAAAGCCATATCTGGTCTATCCCAAGGACCATAGACAGTAAAAAACCTTAATCCCGTTGTTGGTAAATTATACAAATGGCTATAGGTATGAGCCATAAGTTCATTGGCTTTTTTACTAGCTGCATATAGGCTAATAGGGTGGTCAACATTGTCATGCACAGAAAAAGGTATTTTAGTATTAGAACCATAAACTGAGCTACTCGATGCATAAACAAGATGAGCAATATTGCCATATCTACAACCCTCTAGAATATGCCCAAAACCAACCATATTTGTCTTCACATATCTTAATGGATTGTCAATAGAATAACGAACACCTGCCTGAGCTGCTAAATTTACTACTCCATCAAACTGATGTTCATTAAATAACTCCTCTACAGCTTTTTGGTCCTCAATATCCATATTAATATGGTTATAGTTTTGATGGTTGATATGTCGAGAAAGTCTAGATTTTTTAAGCGCAGGATCATAATAGTCATTATGATTATCGATGCCAATTACTTGATCATCTCTATCCAATAGCTTTATTGAAAGAGCAGAACCGATAAAACCTGCCGAACCTGTAACTAATATTTTCATAAATTACCTTAGTCAGAGTTGAATAAGTCGCGAGTATAGATTTTTTTTTCAACATCTTTTATTTCATCGGTCATTCGATTAGCAATAATAATATCAGATAGTTTTTTAAACTTTTTTAAATCATTAACCACTTTTGAGTGAAAAAATTCTTTTTCAAGTAAAGGTTCATAAATAATTATCTCTATACCTTTTGCCTTAATCCGCTTCATAATTCCCTGGACAGATGATGATCTATAGTTATCAGAACCACTTTTCATAACTAATCGATAAATACCAACGATCTTAGGGTTTTTCTTAATGATAGAGTTAGCAATAAAATCTTTACGAGTTGAATTTGCATCAACAATTGCGCGTATAAGATTGTTTGGTACATCTTTATAATTTGCTCGCAATTGCTTTGTGTCTTTGGGTAGACAATAGCCTCCATACCCAAAAGATGGATTGTTATAATGTGATCCTATACGGGGATCCATTCCAACACCTTCGATAATTTGTTTACTATCTAAACTATGAGTTTCAGCATAAGAATCTAATTCATTAAAGTAAGCCACTCGCATTGCTAAGTATGTATTAGAAAATAACTTAATTGCCTCTGCTTCTGTTGACTCTGTTAAAAGAACATCAATGCCATCTTTTATAGCGTTCTCTATCAATAATTTAGCAAAGGCCCTCCCCTGTTCAGACTTATCTCCAACGATAATTCGAGATGGATAGAGATTGTCATAAAGAGCTTTCCCCTCTCTTAAGAATTCAGGTGAAAAGATAATATTTTCATAATTCAATTTCTCCCTTATACTTTCGGTATAACCTACAGGCACTGTTGATTTAATAACAATAACTGTATTTAAGTTGGTACTTATAACATCTTTGATAACAGATTCAACTGATTTTGTATTAAAGCAATTAGTATTAGTGTCATAATTAGTAGGCGTTGCCACAATTACGTAATCAGCATTTGAATAAGCCTCATCTATACTTGAAGTTGCTCTTAAGTTGAGATTTTTATTTGACAGATAATCTGCAATGTCATTATCTTGAATGGGGGAAGCTCTTTTGTTTAATTGGGTAACTCTTTCAGGATTAATATCAAGCGCAATTACCTCATGTTTTTGAGATAAAAGAATAGCATTTGAAAGACCTACATAACCAGTTCCTACTACGGCAATTTTCATATATTTTTCCTTAGTAAATCATTAGCTATTTTAATAATATTACTTGCCTTTATTTCTTTAATTGAAAAGTCATTTTTATCCAATTTAAAGTGATTAACCTTAGAACTTGATTGTAGTACTTTGTTGATTGGAGTTTGAAATGATCTTTCAACTGGTGTCGGACCAAAAAGAGTAATGGATGGTCTGTTTAGTGCCCAGGCCATATGTGAAGGCCCAGTGTCATTCCCAACTAATAAACTTGCGTGATTTATGACATGCTTCAAGTCATCTAAATTCAACTTAGGCATCACTTGAATATAATTTGACTCACTACTCATCCATTCTGCTCTTTCTTTCTCTTGGTCATTACCCCATACAACTAAACAATCTTTTTTTATAGCATTAGCAACTTGAACATATTTTTCTTTAGGATAATTTCTACTTTTCCAAGTAGAGCCAATAACAAAAACAATATAAGGAGTTTGAGGTATAAAAATATTACTTTTAGAGAATAAATACAACTCCTTGTTAATTACATCATCTTTTGTAATTTTTACCCTTAAAGCTTCAGAAATTAATTTAACATATCTTTCAATCGAATTTTTGTCATAACCAATTGCAACTTTCTGATTATAAAAATACGAGGCCAATCGCTCTCTAATTGAGTTCTTATCAAATCCAACCTTTTTTCTACTACTAATAAGCTTAGTAATAATGGCAGATTTAACTAATCCTTGCAAATCAATAACTACATCATACTGTCCAAATTTTCTTGCCTTGGACATTTCAGTTAACAATAATTTTATTGATTTAACTCTTTTAACCTTATTAAGGTTGACAGTGTGAATTTGATTTATGTGTTGATTATTCTCTAGAACGCCTTTAAATCTTTTTTCTACAACCCAATCTATTTCTGAATCAGGATAATGTTTTTTAACAAATTGCAGGACAATCATAGAGTGAACAATATCACCTAATGAAGACAGTTTAACTATTGCTATTTTCATGAAAAACTATTTTACTATGGCATTTACAATCAAAGCTCCAGATATTATATTCATTGATTAATGATATAATTTTGTAGCGCTTTTATTACTGCCAGAAATAATCAAAATGAATTCTGAAACCTTAAGCAAAAAACCGACCAACTTTATCCGCAATACAATTAACGAAGATCTATCTTCTGGCAAGCATGAATCTGTCATAACTCGCTTTCCACCTGAACCGAATGGCTATCTCCATATAGGTCATGCAAAGTCAATCTGTCTTAATTTTGGAACTGCTAAAGATTATGACGGATGGTGTAATCTTAGATTTGATGATACCAATCCTGCCAAAGAAGACATTGAATACGTAGAATCCATAAAAAAAGATGTAAGTTGGCTAGGGTTTGAGTGGCATGATAAAGTTAAATACAGCTCAGACTATTTCGAAAAATTCTATCAATATGCGACAGAACTTGTAAGCAAAGGACTTGCTTATGTTTGTTTTTTAAGTGCTGATGAAGCAAAAAAGTATCGCGGAACACTTACAGAAACAGGGGAAAATAGCCCTTATCGGGATACACCAATTGAAGAAAACTTAGCTCTTTTTACGAAAATGAAAGAAGGTGGATTTAAAGAAGGGGAATGTGTCCTTCGAGGAAAGATCGATATGTCCTCAAGTTTTATGTGTATGCGAGACCCAATATTTTATCGTATCCGTTTCGATAGGCACCATCAAACAGCAAATAAGTGGTGCATTTATCCAATGTATGACTTTGCCCACTGCCTCGGAGATGCAATTGAGGGAGTAACACATTCACTATGTACTCTAGAGTTTCAAGACAATCGCAGACCATATGATTGGATATTAGAAAATTTGGATGAATTCAATAAACCAGACAGACCTCACCAGTATGAGTTTTCACGTCTAAATCTTGAATATACAGTTATGTCAAAAAGGAAGCTGCAAAAACTGGTTGAAAACAAGCTCGTATCAGGTTGGAATGACCCAAGAATGCCAACTCTATCTGGTATGCGCCGTCGTGGTTATACATCTGCTTCAATCCGAGATTTTGCCCGACGCATTGGAATCTCAAAAGTCGATAGTATTACTGATGTTGGAATTCTTGAAGCTTCTATTAGAGATGACCTTAATGTTATTGCACCGAGAACAATGGCAGTAATAAATCCAATCAAACTGGTGATTGAAAACTATTCTAAAAGTGAATTAGAAACTCTTCAAGCTCCAATTCATCCACAAAATGAAGAAATGGGTAAACGGAATATTTTCTTTGGTCGTGATTTATATATAGATAAAGAAGACTTCTTGGAAAAATCACCCAACAATAAATATAAACGTTTAGCACTGGACAAAGAGGTGCGCTTAAGAAATGCTTATGTAATTAAAGCTAATCATGTTGAATATAATGAAAATGGCGACATATCCACCGTATACTGCACTTACGATCCCGAAACATTGGGCAAGAATCCTTCTAACGGGAGAAAAGTCAAGGGAGTAATCCACTTCGTTGAAGCGAGTAAATCAATTAAAGCTGAATTTAGAATTTATGACCGACTATTTTTAAACCCTAATCCAGGTGGTCTCGACGACCCAACTTCTGCCATAAACCCCGAATCAATTATAATTAGGAAAGGCTTTGTAGAGCCAGAAATGTTAAATGCAAAGCCTGAAATAGCCTATCAATTTGAAAGAGAAGGGTATTTTTGTCGTGATAACCAGTCAGATGACCTAGTATTTAATAAAACTGTCGGGTTAAGAGATACTTGGAGTCAATAATCAAGATCCTTAAGCCAATCGGAAACTTGCTTCACTTCAGTGTATTTCGTTAAATCTATCTGTAACGGTGTCACAGAAACAAAATTATTAGTGACAGCATAAAAGTCGGTTCCTTCGCCATTGTCGGCCTCTGGTCCATTCTCACCTATCCAATATAGAGAAGGATCATTCTGATCCTGGATGCTTGGTTCAGACATGTGACGAT
>Ga0208640_1000389_pt1 | contig 19244 bp, 18 predicted proteins | sample ETNtaG_23_FD_185774 | JGI IMG/M metagenome (GOLD analysis project Ga0208640, IMG submission 185774) | Marine microbial and viral communities from oxygen minimum zone, Eastern Pacific Ocean - ETNP201310SV72 (SPAdes) (version 2) | ecosystem: Environmental > Aquatic > Marine > Oceanic ... | reverse complement strand
AGAAAATGATTTACTAAATTATTTTAAAAAAAATCTTTTTAATAATGAGTTAGTAGTATGCATGGGTGCCGGGAGCATATCTTCATGGATTAGAAATATATCAAAAAAATTATGAATATATCAAAACTAGTTCAAGATTTATCAAAAAAATTACCAGGAAAAATTCATTATGAATATGATATGAGGCGATTAAATTGGTTTAAATTAGGAGGCCCAGCTAAAGTTTTTTTTAAACCAAATACATTAGAAGAATTAATTTTTTTTTTAAAAAATTTTCCAAATAGTTTGCCAATTAAAGTTCTTGGAGCTGGTTCGAACACATTAATCAGAGATGGAGGATATGATGGCGTTATTATTAAACTTGGAAAATACTTCTCACATTTGTCCAAACTCGATGATAATACCATAATCTCAGGTTCTGCTGTGTTGGATAAGCAGTTATCAAATTTTGCACTAGAAAATTCTATTGCTGGACTAGAATTTCTCTCTTGTATTCCTGGCTTAATTGGTGGTGCAATAAAAATGAACTCAGGGTGCTATGATTACGATATCTCAAAATGTATAGTTTCAATTCAAGTGGTAGACTGCAATGGAATTGTGAGAACGATTAGGTCTGAAAAAATCAATTTTTTTTACCGAGGTTCAGATCTATCTGATAATTTGATTTTTTTAAGCGGAACTTTTAAGGGCAAAAAACAAGACAGGAAAAAAATTAAAGAAAGAACGGAAAAACTTTTGGCGTTTAAAAAAAAATCACAACCAACAGGAGTTAAAACTTGCGGAAGTACCTTCAAAAATCCAACTAATCAGACACAAAAAAAGGCATGGGAACTCATCAAAGAGGCGCAATGTGAAAATATGAAAATTGGAGATGCCACAATTTCTGAAAAACATAGCAATTTTTTTGTTAATCAGGGTTCGGCAACTTCAAATGATATGGAAAATTTGATTAGCCTTGTAAGAGAAAAGGTTTTGAATACTACTGGAATAAAACTTGAATTGGAATTACAAATTATTGGTGAAAAAAAATGAAAAAAACAATTCTAGTTCTAATGGGAGGAATTTCGGAAGAAAAGAAAATTAGTATATTGTCTGGAAGAGCATGTGCAAGGGCATTAAAAAAAAAGAAATATAAAGTTAAAGTTCTAGATCCAAAGGGAAATTTTATTAATGAAATCAGAAAAATAAAACCAAAAATAGTATTTAATGCTTTGCACGGCCGTTTCGGTGAAGATGGTTATATTCAAAGTATTTTAGATGCAGAAAAAATAAAATATACCCACTCAGGAGTTCTTGCTTCAAGTATTGCTATTGATAAAGAGGTTTCTAAAAAAATATTTATTAAAAATAAAATCAATACTCCAAAATTTTTCGTCTATAATTTTAATAACAGTTTAAATATTCACACCTTGATAAAAAAATCAAAAATTAATTTTCCCGTTGTTATTAAGCCAATTAACGAAGGTTCAAGCATAGGTGTTTATATTTGTACAAAAAAAAATCTAAGCAATAATTTAAAAAAGTTAAGAAAATATAATAAAATATTGGTTGAAAAATATATTCCTGGAAAAGAAATACAAGTGGCAGTTATGAATAACAAACCTTTAGGCGCCATAGAACTTAAACCTAAAAGAAAATTTTACGATTATTATGCTAAATATTCACGCAAAGCAAAAACCAAACATATTATGCCAGCTTCTTTGGAATCAAAAAAATACAAAGAGGTTTTGAGTATTGCCAGAAAAGCCCACTCTTCATTGGGATGCAAGGGAATCACTAGAAGTGATTTTAGATACTATAATAATAAATTTTTTCTACTGGAGATTAATACACAACCAGGAATGACAAATCTTTCTTTAGTACCTGAAATAGCAGCCTATAAGGACATTAAATTTGAAAGTCTGGTTGAATGGATGGTTAAGGATGCTGATTACGCCAGGTAATAAAAAAATTAAAATATTATTTTATATTTTAGTATTTATTTTTCTGTCTACGATAAGTTTTTTTGAAAGGACAAATATTTTCGGCAAGAAATTTTTCTTTCAGCTAAAAGAGATTGAAATATCAGGGTATAAAAAAGTTGATCATGTAGCAATGCAACGTAAATTAAATAGTTTAATAGGACAGAATTTACTTTTGACAAAACGCAGAGATATTGAAGATATTATAAATGAGAATAAGTTAATCAGCGAATATACAGTTGTAAAACAATATCCCAATAAAATTAGTGTCAAATTGAAGGAAGTTGTTTTGGTTGCAAAGTTTATAAAAGATAAAAAAAGGTATTTTTTGGCTGATAATAATAATCTTATCCCTTATGAGGATCATTTAACTGATCAAAATTTACCGAATGTTTATGGAAAAGATGCAGAATATTATTTCAATGATTTTCAGAAATTACTCAAATTAAATAATTTTAATTTAAATATCATATCGAGTTATTACTTTTTTCAAATTAACAGATGGGATATAGTTACAAATAATCAAAAAATAATAAAATTTCCTTCAAAAGGCTTAACGGAAGCTATAAGAGTAGTTAATAAGCTTTTGAATAATAAAAATTTTAGCAATTATTCTGTTATAGATTTAAGGATTAATAATAAAATTATCACTCAGTAGTGGAAAACAAAAAAATTATTGCCGTAATTGATTTAGGAACCTTCAATCTTAAATGTGCTATTTTTTCATTTAGCATTGGTGAGTTACCACAACTTATTGGCTTTTCTAAAAAAAAAACAAAGGGTATACATAATTCAATCATTGTTAATATGAATGATGCAATTGATTCAGTTCGTTCATGTTTGGTTGAGGCAGAAAAAAAATCACAAATTAGCCTAAATAAAATAAATGTATTAATTGATCCTACTGAAATTATTACCACCAGGTTGACCAAGTTTAAAAAAACAAGTGGGTCTAAAATAGAAAAAAATGATGTCAGTTTTCTTCTGAAAGAGGCAAAAAAACAAGTTGAATTGAATGATTCTAGATTGTCTAATATTCATATATTTAATTATAAGTATGTAGTCGATAATAAACTTTTTAAAGATTTGCCTTTTAATATTTATGTAGATCATTTTAGTCAAGAAAATGTTTTTCTCGGTGTCCCAAAAAATATTTTAAAGAATATCTCAGAGGTATTTCATTCTTGCGATATTGAAATTGGTAAATTTATTTCTTGTTCTTACGCTTTAGGCATTTGCTGTTTTAATCAAGATCAAATTGATTATGGATGTGGCATTATTGATATAGGTTATGAAAAAACTTCTCTAGCGTTATTTAAAGATTCATCTTTAGTACGTGTCTCTTCTTTTCCAATAGGATCAAATCACATTACAAAGGATATTTCTCGCGGTTGTTATTTATCTGAAACTGAATCAGAATTAATCAAGAAAGATATATCAATAATTGATAATTTAGATGAAGAATTAAATGAAAATGGATTTTTATCTGATAAATATTTTTCTGAAACTAAATTTAGAAAAATTTCATCTAAATTTATTAGAGATATCATTTTAGCGAGATTAGATGAAATTCTGAATAAAATTTTTAAAGAAATAAGTTATTTACAATTTGAAAGTATAAAACAAAATTTGATTTTTGTGGGGGAAGGATCAAGATTAAATGATTTAAAAAAAATAGTTAACGTCAAGTTACAAAATTGTACTTTCGACACTAACCTAGATAATTTTAAATCTTTTGGAAATATCGATAGAAAATTAATAGCCTGCTATGGTGCAGTGAAAATTTTAACAGAAGGTTTTGCCTCAGAGGCAATTGCTATACCAAATAAAAGTCAAAAGGATAAAAGTGGCTTTTTTACTAGAATTTTCAATATTTTTAATTAGTTTCTTTATTGTATTTTTTTGAAACAATTGTTGTTTTTAATATCTTACCCTTGATCATTATAAAGATCTTATGTCTAGTTTTTATCAAAAGACAATCAAGCGTGAAATTCAATTCAAGGGTGTTGGTCTGCATAATGGTAAAAAAGTTAATATGAAACTTGTTCCTGCGGCACCTAATCACGGGATAGTTTTTAAGAGAACCGATTTAAAAACAAAAAATTTAATTCCTGCAATTTTCGATAATGTTAGCAATTCAGTTCTCTGTACAAACATTCAAAATGAGTTTGGGGTTACTGCCTCAATGATCGAACATTTACTGGGAGCTTTATATGGAGAGGAGATTGACAATTTATTAATTGAGATTGATTCAAGCGAAGTTCCTATTATGGATGGTTCAGCCAAGGAATTTGTTTATCGAATTAGAGCAGTTGGAACTAGAGATTATGACACTTCGAAAAAATTTATAAAAGTTTTGAAAAAATGTGAATTAGTTATTGATAAAAAATTTATATCAATAGAACCTCATGAAAATGATTTAAAAATTGATTTTGAGATTATATACAAAAATCAACTTATTAGTAAGCAAAGAAAATCAGTCAGCCTGTCCAACGGCGATCTTGATTCGGTTTATAATTCTAGAACTTTTTGTTTGTTTGAAGATGTGGAAAAGATTAAGCGGCTAGGTCTAGGAAGGGGAGGATCTCTTGAGAATGCAGTCGTAGTAGGAGATGACAAAGTTCTTAATGATGGAGGATTAAGGTACAGAAATGAATTTGTAATGCACAAAATTTTAGATTGCATGGGTGATTTAATGTTAGCTAATTATAAAATTTTAGGCAAGGTAAGATGTAGCCAGGGCGGCCATCAATTAACTAATGCATTACTAAAAAAATTTCTATTGGATAGCAAATACTTTTCAGTGGTGGAATTTAAGGAAAAAAGATTTCCAAATAGTCGATTTTATAACAGACCTGTAGCCGTAAGCGCCTAAATTTCAATCTATTTTAAATTCAAAAAAAATTTGGTAATCTCCATTACCAATGTCTAAACATATTATTTTTTTATTCATATATATAATTTTTATTGTTTCGTGCTCAAAAGATAAAAGTAAGGTCGACCAAGTTTTGCTTGAACAAGATGTCGAAGCAGAAATGATTCTTGCCTATAAAGAAGGAATGAAGCAATTAGAAAAAGGCGATGCACTTTATGCATCAAAAAAATTTGATGAGGCAGAAATTTTGTTTCCCCAATCTATTTGGGCTGCAAAAGCATCATTGATGTCTGCTTATGCGTTATATTCTCAAAATTATTATGATGATGCTATCTTTAATTTAGAGCGTCACATTAAAAATTATCCCAAAGATAAAGATTTAGTTTATGCCCACTACTTAATTGCAATATGTTATTTTGAACAATTATATGATGAGAGAAAAGATTTAAAACCTTTAGTAAAGGCGCGTGAAAAATTTGAGCATATTTTAAAAAAATATCCTAATACAGACTATGCAATTGATGCTAAATGGAAGATGGGACTAATTGTAGATCAAATGGCTGCAAAAGAAATGTATATTGCTCGTTATTACATGAAGATGGAAAAATGGATTGCTGCAATTAATCGTTTCAAATTTGTTGTAAAATATTATGATACTACAGTTTATATTGAAGAGGCATTACATCGGCTAGTTGAAATTTATTATAAAATTGGTTTGGTTGAAGATGCACAAAAAATTGCAGCAACACTTGGATATAACTATGGTTCTGGAGAATGGTATAAAAACTCCTATAGAATATTTAATAAATCCTACAAGACTGCAAAAATTAATAAAAAGAAAAAGGATTCTTTTATTAGAAAAAAATTCAAAAAATTATTTGAATAGTTGATGGAAAAAGAAAAAATCAAAACTTTGTATTTTGATAAAATTGCTGAAATAAATGACTATAACGAGGCATATTATAATCAAGATAATCCCATCATTTCGGACTATAAATATGACAGATTAAAAATCGAAATATTAAATCTAGAAAAAAAATATAAATTTTTAAAAAGTAAATTATCTCCTACCAAAACCGTAGGCTACAAGGTTTCAGGCAAATTTAAAAAAATTAAGCACAAGATACCCATGTTGTCTCTTTCAAATGCTTTTTCCGAAAATAATATTGTTGATTTTCTAAAAAAAGTTAGAAATTTTTTAAAACTAAACAATGACTATAAAATGGATATTATTGCTGAACCAAAAGTTGATGGAATCTCAGCCTCGCTTCACTATGTTAATGGACAATTAAAATTAGGACTATCAAGGGGAGACGGTATCACAGGAGAAGATATTACATTAAATCTCAAAACAATTCGAAATATACCCGTAAGATTAAAAAGTTTAAAATTTCCTAAAAATATAGAAATAAGAGGTGAAGTCTACATATCAAAAAAAGATTTTAAAAATATTAGCAATAAATTCGCTAATCCAAGAAATGCTGCGGGAGGCTCTTTGAGACAAAAAGATCCACTTGAAACAAAAAAAATTCCTCTTCAATTTATAGCGTATGGTTTAGGTTTTGTTAAAGAAAAATCGTTTAAAACTCAGTCAGAATATTTAGAACAATTAAAGAGATGGGGTTTTAAAGTTAGTCAACACATCAATGTTTTTACTAATATTAAAGATATAATGAAAAATTATATTGAACTTGAAAACAAAAGATCAGAGATAGAATACGATGTTGATGGAATCGTTTACAAAATTAACGACTTAAATTTTCAAAAAAGACTTGGATATATTTCAAATTCTCCTAGATGGGCGATTGCACATAAATTTTCATCTACAAAAGGTATATCTAAAATATTAAAGATTGAAATTCAGGTTGGAAGAACAGGGGCATTAACTCCTGTAGCAAAACTACAACCTGTTAATGTTGGTGGTGTAATAATTTCTAATGCTACCTTGCATAATGAAGATGATATAACAAGGAAGGACGTCAGAGAAGGCGATGTTGTTACCATTCAAAGAGCTGGAGATGTTATTCCACAGGTAATCTCAGTTGACACAAGCAAAAGATCATCTGGATCAAAAAAATTTATTTTTCCATATAAATGTCCTTCGTGTCACTCAAAAGTGGTTAAAGAATTTAATAGCAATACCAAAAAAAAAGATGCAATAACAAGATGCCCTGACCCAAATTATAGCTGTAAAGCTATTTTAAAGGAAAAATTAAAACATTTTGTATCAAAAGATGCACTTAATATAGAAGGACTTGGAAAAAAGGTTATAGATAACTTTTGGAATAAAAAATTAATTAAATATCCATATGATATTTTTAATTTAGATCTAAATATATTAAAAAAATTTGATGGATGGGGTGAAAAATCTATTATTAATTTAAAAAACTCAATAAATAAAAGTAAAAAGATTTTATTGAATCGTTTTATTTTTTCTCTAGGTATTCGTCATATAGGGCAAGAAAATGCAAAAGTTTTAGCAAAATATTTTCAAAGTGTGCAAAAATTTTTTGAAATTTGCAAAAAACTAAATACAGATAATCAAAATTATCTAGATGAACTTCATAGTATTGATGGCATTGGTATTTCGCAAATTGATTGGTTGAAAAAATTTTTTTTAAATAAACAAAATTTAATCGTTGTTTCAAATTTAATTAATTTGCTTGATATTGAAAATTATAAACTTTTGGTTAAAAAAACTCCGCTAAGTGGAAAATTAATTATGTTTACAGGAGCTTTTGAAAACAATAGCAGATCGGAATTGAAAGCTATCGCTGAAAATCTTGGAGCAAAAATTCTCAGTAGTATCAGTAAAAAAACAGATTTTTTAGTAGTGGGATCACAAAAGCCTACAACAAGAAAAATTAATGAAGCAAAAAACTTAAATGTAAAAATATTAACCGAAAAAGATTGGAATAAAATTATCAATAAATAGACGATTTCAACCAATTTTTTTCATATTTATTAAGATATGGATTCAAAATAAAATATATTTTTTTACTGTATTCACTTAAATATTTTTTTTCTTTTTTATTTAATAATTTAAAGTTAATTAAATCCTTTTCGATAGGTACAAATGTTAAGTTTTGAAATTTTAATTTATCATTGTATTTTTTTATAAAAACTAAGTTTTCAATTCTAATTCCAAACTTATTAGATTCATAATATCCTGGTTCATTGGAAAGAATCATTCCCTCCTTTAATTGTATATTATTAATTTTGGAGATTGCTTGTGGTCCTTCATGAACATTTAAAAAATATCCTACTCCGTGACCAGTCCCATGGGCATAATCTAGACCAAATTTTTTTAAAGCAGATCTAGCAACAATGTCTAATTGTTTTCCAGTAGTATTCTTCTTAAGCCTATAGTCAGCCACACCAATATGTCCCTTTAGAACTTTTGTAAAAATATTTTTTATTTTTTGAGGTTGTTTACAAAAACAAATTGTTCTTGTTACATCTGTTGTTCCATAATGATATTGGCCCCCTGAGTCGCAAAGATAAATATCGTTCGTTTTAATTTTTCTATTTGTCTTATTGTTTGCTCTATAATGAGGTATCGCACTATTAGGTCCAGAACCCGAAATAGTATTAAAGCTGGGAGATATATAATTTCTATTTTTTTTTCGAAATTGTTCTAATTTTTTTTGAGCACTTAATTCGGTAATTTTAAGTTTGCTTATGTTATTTTTTATCCAATAAATAAATTTTGTTAATGCTACTCCATCGATTATATGAGATTTTATTGTATTATTTATTTCAACATTATTTTTTTTTGATTTTAAAAAAAATATTGGGTCTATTTTTTCAACATATTTAAATTTTTTTGCTATTTTTTCTTTATAAAAAAGAGAACAAGTTATTTTATCAATTAAAAAATTTTCCTCACTATTTAAACTATCCAAATATTCAATAATATTTGATGGATTTAAGTATTTTAAATTTTTTCCAAAATAAGATTTAAAATTTTTATCAATTTTATTATTTTCAACAACAAGAGTTACCGTTTTTTTATAATTAATTATAGCATTACAGTTAGGTATTGGAGAATAGGAGCTATCTTTACCTCTGATATTTAGTAACCAAGCCACATTTTCGGGCGCGGTAATTAATAAATTTTTTAATTTTTTTTTTTTTAGAATATTACAAATTAAATTTATTTTATGTTCATAACTTTGTCCAACATATCGAGTTTTCAATATAAAAAATTTGTTAAATTTAAGTTTAGGTCTATTTGACCAAATTTTATCAATCAAATTTGTTTTTATTGGAATTAATTTGGCGTTTTTGGATATAAATAAATTTGTTAAAATATCCTGTGTGTATAATTTTGGATCAAATCCTATAATTAATTTTTTTTTATTTTTTTTTAATATTTCTAAGGGTTTAGTTTTGTGAATTTCTACTATCTTAAAACCTTTTTTTATTTCTTTTTGTGCTTGAAGCGTGTAACGACCATCCACAAACAAAAATGCTTTTTTCTTTAAAATCAAGGCTTGTCCAGCAGATCCAGAGAATCCTGTTAAGTATTTTAATCTTTCATTGCTTGGATCAACGTATTCCCCAAAAAATTCATCATTTTTTGAAATTATATATCCATCAATATTATAAATTATAAATTTTTTTCTTAATCTTATTAATTTATTTTTTTTCATTTAATTTTTTCTGTAATCTTAACCAACCAGGACTTCTAATTTCTTCTTCAAAAGAAATATCCTGATTGAATTCAAAATCATCAATAAGGTTTTCAGTTGCAAGATTTTGTTCAATATTTTCTTTTGGCAATTCTTCAACAAAACGGGAAACCAAATTTTCAATCCATTTACCTTGATAAAATCTATTCATAGAAAAAGAAATATATGCTTGTTTTTTTGCCCTGGTAATACCAACATATGCTAGTCGTCTCTCTTCTTCTAAAGCAGCATCTCCCTTTTCTTCCAATGATTTTTGATGTGGAAACAATCCTTCTTCCCAGCCTGGCAAAAAAACAATATCAAACTCTAGTCCTTTAGCTGCGTGCATTGTCATCAAATTTATTTTTTCACCCTTCCAATCTTCGTCAACTGAAGTTGCCAAAGCGACATGTTCTAGAAAACTTTCTAGATTTTCAAATTCCCTCAACCCCCTCAACAACTCTTTGATATTTTCTAAACGACCTTCACTTTCTATATCTTTTTTATTTTTTAACATTTCAGAATAACCAGATTCATCTAATATAATTTGCATTACTTCGACGTGTTTCTTTGTTGATAAATCTTTTCTCCATTTTGTTATAAGTGCAAGTATTCTAAGTAAACCTATTTTTGCCTTGGGTTTTATTTTGTTCGTTTCTATCATTTTTAAAGAGGCATCTTCCAAACAAAGACCATGTTTTCTTGCATATTCACTTATTTGTTTCATTGTTGCATCACCAACTGATCTTTTTGGAGTGTTCACAATTCTTTCAAACGCAAGATCATCTTTTTTTTGAAAAATAATTCTTAAATATGCTACTGAATCTTTTATTTCGGATCTTTCATAAAATTTAGTACCACCAATAATTCGATATCCAATTCCAATTTTTAAAAATCTTTCCTCAAATTCTCTTGTTTGGAATATAGCTCTGACTAATATTGCAGTATTGTTATAGGAAAACTTTTTTTTTAATTTTTTTTCAATTATATCTGAGATATTAATTGCTTCATCTTTGCCATTTTTGTAGCAATTTAATTTAACAAATTCCCCCTCTTCTCCTTTGGTCCATAAATTTTTTCCGATTCGTCCTTGATTTTTTGATATTAATTCTGATGCAGTAGATAAAATATTTTGAGTAGATCTATAATTTTGTTCTAATTTAATTTTTTTTGAATTTTTATATAATTGGTCAAAATTTAAAAAATTTTTTATCTCAGCCCCTCTCCAGCTATAGATGGATTGATCATCATCTCCAACGCAACAAATGTTATTGTGTTGTTTGGCTAACAAATTTAACCACTTACTTTGAATAAAATTTGTATCCTGATATTCATCTACCAATATGTATTTAAAATTATTTGAATAAATATCTAAAATATCTTGTTCATTTTCAAAAATTGATACACAGTGTAAAATTAAATCTCCAAAATCACATGCATTAAAGACCAAAATTTTTTCTTGATATATCTTATAAATATTTAAAATTTCCTTTTCCCATATATCTTTTTTTTTAGTTATAACATTTTTAGGATATAATCCTTTGTTTTTCCATTTATCAATAGCAGCGATTACAAATTGAGGAGATAATTTTTTAATATTAATATTTTCCGCCTTACAAATATTCTTTATTAATCTTAATTGGTCGTCTCGATCAATAATTGTAAAATTAGAATTTAAGTTTACCGCAGCAGCATGTTTTCTAAGTATTTTTGCACTGATTGAGTGAAAAGTTCCAAGCCACGGAATTGCAGTAGCCTGCTTATAAAGCAATTTACTCACTCGAACTTGCATTTCTTTAGCGGCCTTGTTTGTAAATGTTACGCACAGAATTTGATTAGGCCATGCTTTTCTTTCTTTGATTATGTGGGCAACCCTTGTTGTTAATACTCTTGTTTTGCCCGATCCGGCTCCAGCAACAATTAAGTAAGGTCCACCCAAATCAATTACTGACTTTCTTTGATTTTCGTTCAAATTTTTTAGATAATTTAAATTGCTGTATTTCATTTAATGTGTACTTTATACTTTTTTTAATGTTAGTAAATTATACTCATCCATTTCTTCCATGATCAGAATAAATCAACCTGGATTTAAAAGTTTTGTTTTCTATGTGTTTAGTTTTATATTTTTAACACTTTTCATATATTTAGGAATACCTTTCTTTTTTGATTATAAAAATAGTCAATCAGATTTAGAAAAAAAAATATTTGAAAATTTTGATTTAAATTTAAGCTTTACCAGTAAGGTAAAATATAATATTTTTCCGAGTCCGAGATTAAACTTGAAAAATGTTGAAATTTTAAGTTTTTCGGAAAGTTCTAAAAACATTGGATCTGTCAAAAAGGTCATTTTAAAGATTCCATTTAAAAAATTGGTGAGTTTAAAAAAATTAGATTTTGATTCTATTGAATTAATTGATGCGGTCATCAATATTAAAACTTCGGAAATTAATGATTTCAAAAAATATTTAAACGATAAGGCACGTGAAAAACCAATTCAATTAACAAAAAGTAAAATTAATCTATTAGATAAAACAAAATTGCTTTTTGATATTGATATAAAAAAATTGCGTATTTCAGGCAAAAGCTTATTTAATAAATTAGATCTCAAAGGTCGAATATTTGATACAAAAATAGAAATTGATTATCAAAATAAAAATTTTAATAAAAATTCTGGGAAAAATGTGGAGATTTGGCTTCCAGAAATTGGCCTAAATTCAAAATTAAGTATAAATCCTGATAAAAAAAATAATGAAACTATTTATGGTAGGGTTAGCGTTTTCTTTCCCAGCAATCAAATCTACTTGGACTATATATTAAGAAATAAAATTTTTAATATTTCGAGTTCAAGATTAACAAATAATTACTTTAAAGGTCAATTATTTGGAGATTTAATCTTGTTTCCGTTTTCAATTTTTGATTTAAAACTAGACATTGATCTTTTAAAATTTAAAAAGATACTAAATAGCAGGTTTGTAAATAATAATAAATTCTTAAGTCAAATAATTTCATTTAATAAAAAAATTAATGGCAATATAATTGTCAATGTTGACAAAATAGTATCTTCGTCAAATATAATAAATTCAGGTAGTGCTAATTTAGAATTTAAAAATTCTGTTTTAATAGTCAAGGAAATTAAATTAATTATTAATAAAATCGGTAATATCAAACTTGCAGGTGAAATTTTTCAGCAAAAGAAAAAAAAAGTATTTATTTTTAACACTAAAATTAATTTAGACAATCCTGAAATTTTCTACTCACGCTTTTTAATACCAAAAAAAAATAGAGTAGATTTGGTACCTATTAATCTTCTTGGAAAAATTGATCTCGAGTCTTATGAAATTAAATTAGATAAGATATACCTTCAGAATGCATTGAACCAAGAAAAATTAGACGAGGACAAATTACTTTTCATACAGGAAAGGATTAATGAAATCTTTTCGCAAAACTTATTAAATAATATTTTAAAATATTCAAATTTAAGAAAAATTATTCAATCTTTCTTTAATTAAATTAATTAGATTCATTTGTTAACGAGGTCCAATCATTTTTCTTGGGTCAGTAAGTTTATTAAATTCCTTTTTATTAATTAATCCGGATTTAATAGCTTCCTCTTTTAAAGTAGTGCCATTTTTTAGCGCTTTTTTAGCAATTCTAGAAGCATTATCGTAACCAATTTTGGGAGCAAGAGCAGTGACTGACATTAAGGAATTTTCGAGCAATTGGTTTATTCTTTTTTTGTCTGGTTTCAATCCTCTGATGCAATATTTGGCAAAATTTCTTGAAGAGTCCGCCATTATGTGAAGTGATTGCATAATGTTATGGATAATTAAAGGTTTGAATACATTTAATTCAAAATGCCCATGAGAACCAGCCATTGTAATTCCGTTATGGTTTCCTATAACTTTTACACAGACCATTGTAACGGCTTCACATTGTGTAGGATTAATCTTTCCAGGCATTATCGAGGATCCAGGTTCATTTTCTGGTAAAATAAGTTCACCATATCCTGCTCTTGGGCCAGATCCAAGAAATCTAATATCATTTGCAATTTTCATTAAACAAACAGCAGTGGTGTTCAGGGTTCCAGAAAAATTTACAATTGCATCATGAGCTGCTAGAGCAGCAAATTTATTATTTGCTGGTTTTAATGGAAGTTTTGTAATTTTTCTTAATTCTGAAATTATTTTTTTATCAAAATTTTTTCTAGTGTTTAGACCCGTTCCAACAGCCGTGCCACCCTGGGCTAAAAAATATATTTCCTCAAGAGCTTTTTCAATTCTTTCAATGCATTTTTTTAATTGAGCATGATAACCAGAAAATTCCTGACCCAATGTGAGAGGTGTTGCATCTTGTAAATGGGTTCGTCCTACTTTTACTATTTTACCAAATTGCTTTACTTTTTTCTTAATCTCTGATTCAAGTAATTTTAGCGAAGGTAGTAACTTGCCTCTTGCTCTAATTGCTATAGCCATATGCATTGCTGTAGGAAATACGTCATTAGTTGATTGACTTTTATTTACGTGGTCATTGGGATGTACTGGCTTTTTGGTTCCCATTTTTCCACCAAGGATTTGAATTGCACGATTAGCAATTACCTCATTTACATTCATATTTGTTTGTGTTCCAGAACCAGTTTGCCAAACTTTGAGAGGAAAATGTTCATTTAGCTTTCCGGCAATAATTTCATTTGCTGCTCTTATAACGGCTTTTCCAATTTTTGGATCAAGATCTTTATTTTTTGTGTTTACTATAGCTGCGGCCTTTTTTATCATAGCGATCGATTTGATAACCATTGGCCTTACCAAAAAATCACCAATATCAAAATATTTATTCGACCTTTGAGTGGAAGCGCCCCAATATTTATCCGAAGGAACCTTAATAAAACCCATACTGTCAAATTCTTTTCTAAATTTCATTTGAATATATTCTAGTATAATATAGTTAAATTAATATCTTAAATAATCAAATAATTAAATAACAAAAAAAAATAGGGAAAAAAAATGAGCAATTTTGATGATGTAAAAACCTTTATGCATGCTTTTGGTCAAGAGGTTAAAGTCAAAGCAAAGTTTCCAAATGAAAAAATTATTAAATTACGTTATGAGTTAATTCATGAAGAATTAGAGGAGTTTAAAAGGGCAATAGAAGCAAAAAATTTAAAAGAGATTGCAGATGCATTAACAGATATTCTATATGTTACTTATGGTGCCGGTCATGCTTATGGTATAGATTTGGATAAGTGCTTTAGTGAAGTACAAAGATCAAATATGAGCAAATTGGGCGAAAATGGAAAACCTATTTATAACGAAAAAGGCAAAGTTATGAAAGGCCCCAAATATTTTAAGCCAAATTTGAAACAATTTATTGAATAAATATTTTACAAACTAATATTTTATTTGATCAGCTTTTAATTTAATTGTAGTTAATTTTTTGAAACGTAATCTAGCGCCTCATAATGGCCTTTTACCCAAGTTTCCAAAGTGCCATTTCCGTGCAAACATTCGTTATCACTACCAAAAAAGGACTTAACTTTATGTGAAGATATGGTTACGTTTTCTAAGATATAATAAACTGGCTCCAGATTACTTTTAATTTCTGTAAGCAAATGTTTTCCTGAAATAATCTCCTTTTTTTTTAAAGGATAATATTCATTAAAGCATCTACTTCTAAAAGGATTGTGTGCCGTAAGCACACTAAAGCGAAGCGCTTCAGCCATATCTTTTCTAGTCATACCTTTGCGTAGTTTTTCTTCCTCAAAAACAACCGTTGTGGGTGCTTTACAGTTACTGAAAAACAAAATTAATGAAATTAGAATAATTGTAGAAATCCTTTTGATCATAATAAATAGTATATACTATAAAATGATTATTGGAAAAATGCATAAGAAAATGGAATGTAATTATTGTCTTATGAATAAATTTCTAGGTGCGCTATTTTCGGGTTTATTGTTTTGTAGCATATTGCAAGCCGAGAGTTCATTGCCAGTGTGTCAGGGTAGCAATTTTCCTACTTGGACAAATTGTTATGGTGAAGTAGGACCTCTCCCAATATCCGGTGACGTTTATGCAGGAGAATGGAAAGTTGGCAAATATCACGGACAAGGGACAATTGAATATCCAGATGGAACAAAATATGTAGGAATATGGGAGAATGGTTTGCCAAATGGAAAAGGAACCCTAACGGATTCTAGTGAAAATAAATACGTTGGAGGATTTAAAGATGGCAAGAGACAAGGTATGGGGACTCATAGTTCCGCTAATGGAAGTAAATATTTCGGAGAATGGAAAGATGACAAATATCACGGACAAGGAACTAATATTTCCGTCGATGGAAAAAAATATGTTGGGAAGTGGAAAGACGGTTTGCCAAATGGAAAAGGAACCCTAACGGATTCTAGTGGAAATAAATACGTTGGAGGATTTAAAGATGGCAAGAGACACGGACAGGGGACTTACACAATGTCAGATGGCTCAAATTACACCGGACAATGGGAAGGTAGCATACCAAATGGAGAAGGCATTTATACATTTGCTGATGGAAAAATTGAAAAAGGTATTTGGAAAATGGGAGAATTAATTAAACGGAAAAAATAAATGAAAAACTTATCTTTTTATATATTTTTGGTTTTATTTTTTTGTAACATAGGTTGGACAGAAACTTCATTGCCCGAATGTAAAGGAAGTAATTATAATAAATGGACAAATTGCAAAGGTACTGAAACATGGGAGAATGGAAGAAAATATGTTGGAGAATTTAAAGATGGAAAAAGATACGGACAAGGGATTATGACACATCCAGATGGATCAAAATATATTGGACAATGGAAAGACGGTTTGCCAAATGGAAAAGGAACTGAAACATGGGAAGATGGAACTAAATACGTTGGAGAATTTGAAAATGGTAAGAAAATCGGACATGGACAAGGATCTCTCAGATATCCAGATGGATCTAAATTTGTTGGAAAATTTATAGATGGTTTTCCAACCGGGAAAGGGACTATGACATGGTTGGATGGATCTAAACATGTTGGAGATTTTAAAGATGGTTCAGCAATTGGACAGGGAACTTTTATAACATCAGATGGAGCCAAATATGTTGGGCAGTGGGAAAATGGTTTTCCAAACGGGAAAGGAATCGAAACATGGTCAGATGGAAGAAAATATGTTGGAGAATACAAAGACGGTTTATTTGATGGACAGGGAACTATGACATGGGCAGACGGAAGAAGATATGTCGGAGAATATAAGGCGGGCAAAAAAGAGGTACAAGGAATTTATACATATTCGGATGGAGCTGAGTACGTTGGAGAATATAAAAATGATTTAGAAAATGGACAAGGAACTTATACATATCCTGGAGGAGAAAAATACGTTGGAGAATGGAAAGATGGTAAATTCAATGGACTAGGAACCCTTACATATATCAATGGAACAGTTGAAAAAGGTATTTGGAAAGATGGTAATATAGTTGAACGACAATAATAAATTAATTTTTTTCTTCAAAAATCAAATTTGGCACTTGGGAGGAACGATGCTTTTATTTTACTTAGGTAGTCAAATTGTTGATTTTGAAAATAATTCAAATGTGTTTCTTGGAATTGGTGCAAGAGGTTAGTTCATGTTTCCTATGACGATTCCATTACTTCATCAAGCTTATGTGTGGTTATGCTGGCGATCGGAATTATGCTGGAGAACAATTAGTAATACAATTGGATTTAAAGGTTATGCCATAGGTTTTCTTGTAGTTGGTCTTCTAAGATTTTCTTGTATTGGATTATGTTTTGCTATTATTTCAGGATCGAAAGCAATGTTTGTATTTGCTGCTTATAGTTATATTAGTATATGCTTACACTATTTCGCGACAGAAAAAGAAGATTTTAAAATTATATATGGAAAATAATTATTAAAAGGAGAAAGACTATGAAATCAATATCAAGTGGAAGAACTAGGAGACGTCATCAAAAACACAAAAGAACAAAAAAAAAAGAAAAAAAATAAAAATTGATAAAATAATGAAATGAAAAAATTGACAGCAAAAAAGAAAATACGACAAATCCGAATGTTTAAGAAAAACTTAAAAAAGGTGCAGAAAAGGAAAAATAAGAAAGAGAAAGACAAAAAAGAAGCAGCTGATAAACAACGTGTGTTACCAAGGTCGCGTTAGTAAGCACAGCTTTTTTGTGTTAGGCTCAGGAATAATACGGGGCGTTCTGTTATCCACTTTTTTGAACGCACCTAATCTAAAATACATATAAATCAATATTGATTCAATATTTTATATTTAAGTCTATCGGTCTGGTCTATTCTCTCTTTTTGGATTTCTGCATTTGGTCTTGTCGCGTTTTTATCAATTTCACATAACTGCAATTGTTATTTATCTCCTTATGGTCATGTTTGATCCCTTAAAATCCTACAATTCTACACAACTGACGCACAAAGTAATTTGGTGTAACATTAGTTCATGACTACAATTTTAGAATTCATGAGTGAAGATCACGATAGATTAGATAATAAAATCAAAATGTATAGTACAGAAAAATTGGTCAACGTTGAACGAGCTGAGGGTATTTTTATCCTTTTTAAAAGTGAACTTGAGCGACATATTATCTGGGAAGAGGATATCTTGTTTCCTGTCTTTGAAAGGAAAACTGGCATCAAAGATGGTGGTCCGACTTCAGTTATGAGAATAGAACATATCCAGATCAAAAATCATCTTCAGGAAATAAAAAGAAAACTTCATGCGAAGAAAATACAAGATCCTTGTAAAGAAGAAGTTGCTCTATTCAAGGTGTTGCAATCACACAATCAAAAAGAAGAAAATATTCTTTATCCAGGGATAGATAATCTAACTAGTGAACAGGAAAAGGAGCAGATGATAAAACAAATGTCTTCAATTAAATGAAAAAATTTATTACTGAACCAGAAAGAAATGTCGAAATTGTTCATGAAACCGATGTCTTGGTTGTTGGTTCGGGTCCCGGTGGTTTGTCAGCTGCATTAGCAGCGGCCAGAACAGGTGTGAAGGTCACATTAGTTGAAAGATTTGGTTGTTTTGGTGGAAATATAACCGTGGTTGGCGTTGAAGGATTCGCTTGGTATAGGCATGAAAAAACCAAAGAAGCAGGAGGTATTGCATACGAATTTGAAGAACGTGCAAAAGCTATAGGAGCCGCAGTGCCTGAAAGTCAATCTATAAGTCACGAACTTGATAGCGAAAGATTTAAATTGGTTGCAGATAAGTTGGTCCAGGAAGCTGGCATTTATCCAATGTTGCACCGGCTATTTGTTTTTCCAATAGTAGAAGAAAATACTATTAAGGGTATAATTGTAGAATCTAAGTCAGGTAGAGAAGCAATAATGTCAAAACGCGTTATTGATGCAACAGGTGATGCTGATATCGCGTCACGCTGTGGTGCACCACTTAGAAAAACACTTGTTGAAGAAATGATAGCAGCAAGTGTTATGTTTCATTTATCTGGCGTTGATAAAAAAGCTTTCATGAAAGAAGTTAAAGATAATCCTCAAACATATAGCGGCTGGGCTGACGGTGAATGGGAAATTGAAACTAGTGGCAAAGAAGACAAAATGTTTTCTCCTTTTTTAAAAGCTCCATTTAAAAAAGCTATAAATGCAGGAATAATCAAATCTGATTTAAACACTATTTCCGGAACATGGGGAGCTATGCATGACACAGGTGAATTAACTTATATGAATATAGTCCACCTTACAAAATGTG
>Ga0208640_1000386_pt1 | contig 19299 bp, 10 predicted proteins | sample ETNtaG_23_FD_185774 | JGI IMG/M metagenome (GOLD analysis project Ga0208640, IMG submission 185774) | Marine microbial and viral communities from oxygen minimum zone, Eastern Pacific Ocean - ETNP201310SV72 (SPAdes) (version 2) | ecosystem: Environmental > Aquatic > Marine > Oceanic ... | reverse complement strand
TTAAATAATAATGGGTGTTTATTAACTAATTTTATGTTTGGGTTAAACAAAATAATGGTCTTATACTTTCCGACGAAATTTTATCAATAGAAACCAAGGAGAAAGAAAAATGAGAAAAATCGTTAGTGGAATCGTTTTTATCGCATCAACAGTCCTTTTCGCTCAGGACACGTTTAACAATCATAGTATAGTAAATCCATCATTAAGTGATAGCACAATGTGGCCATCACCGACATCAGGTGTAAGAGGTGTCTGGAGTGGCTCTGACCTGGATAAAGATGGTCGTATGGAAGTTTGGGCGACAGATTATAAAGCTGGGGGCGGTGTCCATGCTTTTGAGTGGTATTATGGTGATACTCTAGTCCATGTTTGGTCATCTGATTCATCTAAAACTGTTTATGGCTCAGGCACTCGCTGGATTCAAACAGGTGATTTAGATGGCGATGGTTTGGGTGAAGTCATATTTTTTGCAGGTAGATATAATAATTCAGATACATTAGCAGGCCTATACGTTTATGAATGGGATGGGGCTACAGATAATGGTTATACCACCAAGTGGCACCGGAATCTTCACACTGCTTTTGCAGACACGATGCAGGAAGTTCGTGTTGAACATTTTAGCGTCGGTGATATTGATTCGGATGGAAAAGATGAAATTATTTGGGCCAACAATGGTCCTTCCAATCCTGCCTACGGAACCACGGCTACAGATCATGCTGCTTATTCTGGCGATCGGTTTATCATTGCTTCCGTTAGCGGAGATATTGGTGTTCTGCCACAACTGGTAGAAGAATATGCTGTATCACCCAGGGATGCAGATAAAGATGGTGTTCGCGAGAATAAATTTGGAGGCGGAAGTCCTCAAGGTGTAGTTATTGCAGACACGGATGGAGATGGGAAAAAGGAAGCTTGGTGTTTTTCCTGGAATAATTTATCCGCTTTTTCCATCGAGGCAACAGGTGCGGATGCATATGCTGTATCAGATACAGGATATAAAATGGTAACTCTTAGAGATGAGTGGACACTGGCTCCAGCAGTGGCTGATGTTGATAAAGATGGAAAGGATGAAGTATATGTTCCCGGTTGGTATACGGGAATTGTATATGCCATTGCTGATAAAGACGGTGATGCAACCACATTTCTATCTACTGAATATGCAGCAATTGATAGTCTTGGGACAGCCTGGGCATCAAATGGTAAAGGTAATGTATATGCATACGGAGCTGCTGCCAGCAACAATGCTTTTGGTGAACCAGCAGTTTTTGTTGCCCACGGAAAAGGGTTTGCAAAGTATGATTTCAGTGGAACAAATGTCTTAGACGAAGACAACTGGACAAAAACTGAGTCTCCTGTTGATACCTTACAAACAGGTGCAGCAACAAAGTTATATGCCGGTGCTAACATAGACCGTGATGGCTTTGGAGAAGTTATAATTGGTTATCAAAGTGTAACTGACAGTATGTATGCAGGTACTGATACTGCGAAAGCAAATCCAAACAGAACATTCGTAAGAGTCCTCGAATGGACTGGAAAAAGTACAGCATTGAGTGTTCGCGACGTGGTTTTGATTACACCGGAAGACTATAAACTGAGCCAAAACTATCCCAACCCATTCAACCCAACAACAACGATTGAATATACCTTGCCAATCGCAAGCAAAATTTCAATCTCCATTTTTAATGTAATGGGGCAGGAAGTGGCCAGCATTATTCAAAACCAGGATAAACCTGCGGGTACATACCAGGTGACTTGGAATGGAATGGATAAGAGTGGAAATCAGGTTGCCAGTGGGACTTATTTCTATTCTATGAGATTTGGTAACTTCACAAAGACCAAACAAATGACGTTTATGAAATAAACGATTCACTTGCGTGATGAAAAAGCCTCGTAGAAATACGGGGCTTTTTTTATGTCTAGAATCACCAAATGGATAGATAAATTCGACATGACCTCATGAATAAAAATTACAAACTCCTTTTCTTTACATTCATTATCATGTCCGGAATACATGGACAATTCCTGGATGCTGTGAGAGAAATTTCTTTTGATGGCCCAGGTCAACGCGTAAAAACATCGGGAGGGTACCAATTAACAGGGAGCGCAATTTCAATTAGCAATGGATTGGAAATTGAAGGGGCCGCCATCCGGTTCGCTGGAGATCAGCAAGCCATGGTTTTGTTTCAGTTTATGGAAGCAGACGGACTATGGTCCGAGAAATATCAAGCCAAGACTTTTGCCGAGCCGAATAGCGATCGGTTTATCGCTTCAATTTTAGACACGGGCATTGCATCTGCTCGGGCCATTCGGTACGAAGTTCAATCATTGAAAATGGTTCGTTTTTTAACAGGGGGTGTTTTTGATCGCCGGGATGGTGAGACTAAAATATCAAACAATCCACCCGCAATCAAACCCAATCGGATGGGTGTTGAAAAACCCACAGTAATATCCAGAGAAGAGTGGGGCGCCCGTCCACCTGAATCTGGATATTCTAATCATCCCTATTTTCGAAAATTAACATTACACCATGCAGCTGGTTGGGCTGCCAAATCATTGGATGAAGGGAAAGCCGCTGTTAAGTCCATCCAAGAATTTCATCAGGATGGACGAGGGTGGAGTGATATCGGATACCATTTTTTGGTGGACATGGCGGGCAATATTTATCAAGGCCGTCCAGAAACAGTATTGGGCGCTCATGTGGGCGGTGCAAACACGGGAAATATTGGCGTATGTGCATTGGGATGTTATCATCCACCAGAAACCAGTTGGCCCTGTTACGACGAAATGACCTATGCCACAGAAAAATCCCTGATACATTTATATTCGTGGATTGCAGATACGTATGGTGTTGACCCAAATGTATTGAAGGGACATAGAGATTATTTTGGGACCACATCTTGCCCCGGTGATAATGTATGGCCCATGTTACCTCAAATGAGGGCAGACATTGTTTTGTTTATCCAATATGGGGAACAACCCACACGATATGCCTTATTTCAAAATTATCCCAATCCATTTAATACCACGACCACCCTCCACTATGATGTGCCAGAAATCAGCCAAGTGACATTAACTATATATGATATTTTAGGTAGAGAAGTCATTGTCCTTGTCAATGAGGAACAAAACTATGGCTATAAAAAACTGGCGTGGAATGGCAAAGATCAGTCCGGAAACCTTGTTGCACCGGGTATTTATTTTTATCGTGCTGTTATGGGCCCTTTGACAGAGACGAAGAAGATGGTGTTGTTGAAGTAGTGTGCCTCAAAACATTGACCAATAAAACCAAATTAATTTCTCTCATTTTATATACAAAGAAGGCTCTCCGCTAAGGCTAGGTATGATAAGAGGACGATCAAAAAGGGTTTGTACATTACGGGTGTAATAATAATGATTGAACTTTCTAATGAGTTACTCAATAGATTTGTCAATGAAATTCACCCATTAATTTAATAGGAATTAAACAGCATGGCTGATCTCCAAGAAAAATTAATTACCCTTTTACAGCAGTTTGGTTTGTCCCTGAATGCTTGTAAAGCCTATGTGTCACTACTTAAAAATAATCCTGCAACCGGTTATGAAATCAGTTCACAATCGGCCATTCCCCGTTCAGCTATTTATGCTACGTTGAACAGGCTGGAATCTATGGGCCTCGTTAATTCTGAGGGTGATACACCCAAAAAATATATTCCGCTGGCCCCTTCACAGTTAATCGATCATTTAAACAGTAACCATACAGAAAATATCAATGGACTCACCCCCCACGACTATGAAGTGGCCTGTTATATTGGTGCAGATTGTGTTTTAGTTGCCAATGGACATGTGAGTCGAGAGCGATTGAAAAATACAGGAGCACCGGTTTTTTCTAACCTGAACGAAATGTTGTTTTGGTTAAAAGGTAGTTTCTAAAAGGAAAGACAAAGATATTATAAAAAAAAAGAGGCTCGGTTTTCCGAGCCTCTTTTTCGTCGCTAGTGTATCGTTCCTTCTTATTTGAGTAAGGTCATTTTCTTAACCTTGTGGAAGTGATTTTCGGCTTTTAATTCGTAGAAGTAAATACCGCTAGGTGCTTTCTCCCCGAAGTTGTCCCGCCCATTCCAAACTGCTTTATAAGCGCCCGGTTGTGCGAAGCCGTTATGGACTTTCGCCACCTCTTGACCCATGACATTATAGATAGTCAGAGATATTTCAGAGGCAAGCGGAATGTTAAATTCAATACTCGTTGTTGGATTGAAAGGGTTTGGATAGTTATTTGAAAGTTCAAACACTTCTGGAATTCCAGCCAATTCTTCAACAGCTAAATTGCCCGGTTGTCCTCTGTCAAAATTCCATGCATTGTAGCGATTTGGATTAATTGAACCAAATTGAGATACAACTGTTGGACTATTTACATCAATATTCTCAATGTGATTTAATCCAAATCCAGACTCATTATCTTCAGCGTTTACACCAAATTTGAATTCCATACCAATGTCAGTAGAATTCTTTTGGTAATTAAACTGAACCGTATAGACAGAGTCGCCAGCTGTTGCATCACCATGGGTACCGTCATCATGCATTTTAGCAAGGCTGTCTGCACGGAGGCCTGAGCCCCATGCACCACGGGCATTCCATCCACCAATGGCTGGACCGTTCATCCAAACACCCCAACTGAATATACTGTCCCGATCGCTGTAATAGAGTGTTTTAGCACCTTGAATACCAGCTAAAGAATCAGCCGTATCACTGCCATAAGACAGTAACTGGTAATAGATAGGTCGTAGATCTGCTGTCCATGTAACCAAAAGGCTATCAGAATCGGCAGCATTGGCATCAACCTTGGTCGCATTCCGGAAGATCGGGAAACGACGACCATGTGTTTTGGAATCCACATAATCAACCAAAGAAACATCAGTGCCACCTTTTCCTTTAAGGGGAGCCCAACGACGTTCCTGTAAAGATACATCTTTCCACGTAGTGTCAAAGTTGAAGAAAATTTCCCTGTATTCAGTACCACCGGTTACACGGTAGTATTGGTAATACATTCCAAGGGAATCATCAATTGCAACACTATCTGTTGGAGAAATTGTAACTTTGTAATCGCCACCTACACCGGCAACTAAAGTATCCACATGGACTTTATCTGATGTTTTTCCATAACCCCATTTTACCAAAAGAAGATCACCATCGGCCCAACCATTGTTAGCGATAGCTTTACCGATATTGGTATGAAAAGTTAGTGAAGGTACTTTGGAGGATGCTGTGAAAGGAGTTGGTGCTTTATCGTTCCACCATACCCAATGTATCGTGGTGTCTTTCATGGCCGTGTTCAGAATTAAAATCCTATTTTCATTACCATCATGATAGGCGCCATTCAGATTTTCTGAGTTATTCCAGTCTGCTCCGATTGCGAAACGGTACATATGTAATCCACCGGTCGCCCAACTTGCGTTCACTTTATCCACTGTATCAATATAAGTTTGAGGTAATTTCATATGGAATTGCCAATAGTCACTACTACCTACCCGAGATAATTGAAAAGTACCCGGACTCCACATATTGTCTGAGCCTCCTTGGGGGAAATGCCCTACTAAAGAGAGCACATCTGAATCAGGATTAAAATCAGTATTTAACCCCATGTTAACTCTAAATGAAATATCAACTGTGTCAGCTGTGGCGGTATAGGGCGGTGTATCGTTGCTTGGTCCACGGCCCAAGTAATGAGTTATCGATGTAGCCGCTTCGGTGTTAGATGACAAATCCATCTTAAAATTATCACCGCTATATGACGCTCCTGGAAGATCATTCTCCCAATAACTTGATACGGTCCCATCCAAATTGGCAATATGGCCGCCAAATTTGAAATCGTAAACCAGGCTGTTATCAAGAGCAATATCAAGAGTCCAATTATCGCCGCCAGAAGAACGGAGATTCGTTCCAGGTCCCCATGCAGGATTTGCAATAACGCCTGTTCCGTCTCCAACGCTTCCACCCCGTAGGTCAACCATCATACCTGGACCGCGGGGGGTAAGCCCCTCAATATGAGAGGTGTTTACATTCATTGTAACCTTGGTATCACCTATATATGAGACGAGATCATCAAAGTATAACCCACCATGGTCATCATTACTTTTTTGATAATAACCAATTCCGATTTGGACATATTTAGTACCAGCAGGGATAGTATGAGAGACAGACAGTGGAGTCCAAACGTCAGCCGGAGAATTCACATCCATTGAATCGGAAAATGAACCAGCATAACTACCCCAGTTTGCATCAAATGTTTTAACAAATAGATATGCCTTGTTCTCTCCTCTAATACGATCTTCGTTGTAGGTCATTGAGACACCGGACAAAACCACCTGTTTTCCTGCGGGAACATCTGTAAAAGTTTGGTAGACGCTAGATTCATTTTCGCTGCCATTGTATTGACCCCAAAGCTTAAAGCCCCAACTACCCCAATAAGATGGATATTGTCTTGAGGATCCGTACATTGTAACACCTACCTCTTCGTATGCAAAGCTTGCATAAGTTGTTGGATGGACTCCCCAATTTGCCTTGCCTGTGGCACTGGTATCCTCGAATCCAGCATTGACAAGAACATTGCCAACATAAGACTGTGCTGATACAGTCAAACAACAAAATAGACTAATTAATCCTAACGTTTTCTTCATAAGAATTTCTCCAATCTTATATATTTGAACGAATACATTTAGTAACGCAAGTAAGAGTCACTAAATAAGGTTATCCGAATATATGGTCATCCTTTATAGAAAAAAAAGGAAATAATTAAAAAAGAAAAGCAATACTTAAATGAGGAACTGTGCCAAATTTCCCGAAGGATTGAATGGCATAGTCCATGCGAATATCAAACCCGCTCGCATAGAATTGCGTACCGGCGCCAAAGGTAAAGCTTTCTTCACTATCAGCATTCCCCAATCCTTTATATCCAACTTGGATTCGAGTCCGATCTGAAATGACTGTCTCAACACCGATATTGATCATTTCCACATCATCGCTGGGGATGAAGGCATCAGTGGTGACTGTTACATTTAATTTTTTTTGATCAAACACTTTTACCGCAGTACCGACGCGGAAAAATAAAGGTAGTGGCCATGGATCTGTTTTGAGTTTGGCTACCAATGCTTCGTTGTGGCCGGAATTGTCCGGATCCAAATCTATTTTTTTATAAAGATCTTTTCCATCCAAAGTCATGTCAGAGCCAAAATTGGAAATGGACATGCCGATCCGAACCTTATCCGAACTGGTTTGATAGAATATTCCCAGATCTAGAGCAAAGGTGGAAGCGGAAGAATGATGAATTCGCTGTGAAATATATTTCCCCATACCGCCAACAGAGAATCGGTCAGAAAGATTTCGGCCATATGCAAAGCCCAAAACGATATCTGAAGCTGTCCAATATTGGCCTGTGCCATTTTGGTTATCCAGGTCAGTGATCTCCTCCCGGCCATGATTCAATTGGGATAAATAAAATCCAACTGAATGGGTTGTGTTTAACCGTATGACAGAAGATAGTAAATGGAGGTCGGTCCCAACCAACCAATCGGCTTTGGATAAAATGGCTTCGGACCTGTTGAGCCTGGCTAAGGCACCTGGATTCCAATAAAGTGTTGATGCATCCCCGCCCATAGCAGAAAAAGCGCCACCCATGCCTACAGCCCTCGCGCCCACACCAATTCCCAGAAAGGATGCCGCTGCAGACCCAACTTTAGATTGGGCCGGGACCTGACTAATCAAGAGAGTAGCTATAAGAAACTTTCTCATTTAATAACCGCCAATTTTCCGGATTTCTTACCACCAGTTTTTGATTCGACGATGTAGTAATAAACGCCAAAGGCAATATCGAGATTCTCTTTCGTTTTTAGATCCCACGTAATGGTGCCAGTATGCATATCACCGGAATGATTAATGGTCCGCAGATGTTGGCCACGCGTCGTAAATATATGAACGCGGCTATCCGAAGGTAAATTCTGAAATTCAACTTTTCGTGTACCCCGTCCGCTGGTGATCCCCGGAGGCAGGGGAGACTCAAATTTATGTCCCACGATATAAGGGTTAGGGACAACACGAATATCGCCCATCTCATTTTTAACCAAGGGGGCATTAACCTCAGGCGCAGGACCTTGGAATACAAAGGAATCCGTATTCCTGAATGGCTTAGAAAAATCAATAAACAATGTGTCACCCGTACCAAAATACAATTTGGTTTTAGGGTCTTGGGCTTGCCTTAGAGCGAAGGTAATATTCCAGGTATATCGGTCTATCCCCGTTGAATCCTTTTCATAAAAATAAATGTAATCGAAAGGATTTATCTTCCCCCTGTGGCTTAGGGGATAATCCCAAAGATAGAAGGGTACATTTACATTATCAGTAAGATTCATCACTTTAAAATTGGTTTTTGTCCCGGCTGAATGATCAATTAAAGATCGATAGGATTGACCAAAATCGGATTGATCTGAAAAAACGACAGCATATTTATTGGGCACCCGGATGGCCTTTAAGTCAATTTTGCCATCAAAATTTGTATCTAGATCCGAAGCACTCACTATAAAATGCAGTGTTGAATCAGCCTGGTTTTGGGACCAGGTTGATCCATCCTCAGTTGTCCACCAATAGGTTTCTTTTTCTTTAGCCGTGATGAACCAGTCATTGTTGAATTGAATGGACAAGCCATCAAATATATCCGAATCTTTATGCTCCGGCACGTAAGGTAACTGGTTGGGGTTCGTCCATACCGATTCATGGATGTAGGGATTTTTATAAATGGGATAATAATTAAAGGTTAATTCATGATCATCATTTCCAAGAGAGCCTTGACTTGCAGCCCGGATTCGACCCCTTGCATAATCAATCTCATAATCTGATGCGGGTATTTCTGCCCCGATGCTATTCACCAATTTAACCGAAGAAGGTATGATGTTTTTCTTACTGAGCTGCACCCGGAATGTGTCGTTGGGCGTAAACGATTCGGTTAAAGGATCTAGATCTTTTATACTATACATGGTTGTGACAGGCATATATTCCTCATCATCAAACCAGTCAAAGTTCGGTTCACCATAATTCGGTTTGCCATTGTTTTCGGTTCCATCAGGATCATTGGTTCCTGCCAGACCATCAGTGCCAACGTCATCCGTAAGAAGATCCCAATCTTGGTCATTATCAATGCCATCGGTGGCTGTATCAAAGAATTTGATTTGGTATTGATGGCCAGTGAGGCTTTTTTCATCCATGATATTGATAGCAAGTGAGCCAGTCCCCGGACCGGTATGATTAAGTGGAATCGTATCATTAAGTGTAAAACCAGCCGATTTTGCAGTGGGTGTGATAATAGCTGTATTTTGATCCGTAATGATCTCGCCAGTGGGCAGGGCGGAAATGAATTTTGAATTCTCCGATGGAAAAATATCTTTCGCTTGATCACCATGATCGTAAGCGACCAGTGCATAATAATAGGTTCGTCCGTTTTGGACATTTTCATCCACAAAAGAATGAACCAACCCTGTTTCACTGCCAAGGTAATAAGTATATCCTTTTGTATCTTGAAACAGGTTAGGAGATGGATAAAAATATCCACTGATACCGTCTTTTTTATCGAATTGGGTAAGGGTACTATATCCCTGTATCAGACCGTTGGCATCGGTGATATTTCTCACATCATTAAAATTTGGGTCAGTGGCACGATAAATTTTATATCCTTGGAAATCTTTAACTTTAGTTACCGGATCAAGGCTTTCTTCCGCAACACGATTCCAATAAAGGGTTACCTTTCCATCTCCGGGAACAGCCGTCATGGTGGGTTTTTTTGGCGGTGGGGGAAAGCGATAATCGCTGTTATAAATATCCTGAACCGTTTTTTTATTGTTGACCAGATCTTTCAGGTCGTTTCCATAGACCAGAGCCACGGAGAATCTCTCCGTTTGACCGGCTCTAAGGGGAAAATACCCAGCGCCATAAATAAAATCGCCATCCTCACCGGCAATGGGTTGCCCATTTGAAATGGATGAAGGCACATCAAAATATCCGGGTTTGAGCTGATCCCATAATTCTTCATCTTCTTTAGCAGGGTAAAGGTTTGCCGGGGAAAAATAGTTAAAACTGGTTAATCCAATTTGATCCGATTCATCCACATCAGTACGGTCAAAGTTGGGTTCGCCCAATGTTGGTTTTCCGTCCAATTCACCATTGTCACCCGTTTCGGCAATACCATCTGCACCTAGATCGTCATATTCCGCATTCCAATCACCATCATTATCAATACCGTCATCACGCCGCTCATCAATGAGTGTATTTAAAATACCATAACCGGTAATATAATCGATATAAGCTCGAGGATTAATTGTATCAAATAAAACAGTGCCATCCGGCTCGATTCGACGCTGATTGTAATGGAGAAAATAATTTTCATCCACCAACCCATCTAGGTCATTGTCAATACCGTCAAAGGCATTTTCATTGGAAAGCTCTCTGCCCTTGAGGTCGTAAACAATGTTTCCTTCCATTAAATAAGTTTTACCGGGGTAGACCACGATTGTAGCGCCACGTGTTTTCACGATTACACTATCGCGGTTTGGAATAGTATATTTTTTACGGTTGTATTGTTCATCAATCAATACCACTTCATGGCCGGGCTGAATGAGGATCGAATCAAAACTGGTTACGTCAAAAAGGGGCGCAGAGGCGCTTGAGATTAGATTAAAATCACCATCGTTATCGATGCCGTCATATGGGTTCCCAGGGCTTTCTAAAAAGGCATATCCCACCATGCCTACATCACCGACCCAACGGGGATTCCGATCTACATTGTTGTCATAGTCCCCTGTGTATGTAATGTCATTTTCTACATCAAAAAATGACCAGTCATCGTCATATTCCTGTGGGCGGTCATCAGAGCCGGTTACTCCCACATAAGTCCCAACCAGCATACCAAAAACTACGTTGGTGTAATCCACCGTACTTGTATTGGTGACCTCGTAAAGCCAAAATAAAACGTCTTGAGCGAGAAACTGCTGCCATTGCATGCCTCGTACTTTTACCTCTAGTCCAAGACCATTCCGCGCTGGGTTTGTTGAATCGGGTTTAAAAGCCACGTTCCATTTATTGTATTGTGGATAGTTGAATTCTTCATCATTATTATCATCCATGACAAAGAAACTTTCTTGCTGAATATTTTGCAGATCTTTCCCAAAATAACCATTCCATGATCCACGCCAGCCGGGATCGTCACCATCCTTTTGCTTATCGGGCCAGAATGGCGGCCACGTGGTTTTATCCGTACTCATTGCCACGCTTTCCTGGTTTTCGTTGAAATACCCGGCACGGGGTTCAAAACTCCAGGATTTTCCTCCAGGCGATTCTTCAAACCCGGTGGAAGTGGGGCGATTTGCAGGAGAGATCACGACCGAATGAAATTTGACAGGATTTCCCGCTGTATCTAATGTGGTGATTTCTGCGCCTACCATAGGTGAAACATCGCCGATATAACCATTATTATCATGGAGCCATGCACCGCGTGGGCCTTTATTCCCGGGCTGCCCCACAACACCCCAGTTGCCATATACAGTTCGGACCAGGTTTCCATTATGAATTCCTGTCCGTCGAAATTGACGCCCGGATGCTTCCTGGGCGTACATCCATGAAAAAATGGATAGTGATAAATAAAGTAAAAACTTAGAATGCATAGGTAACCCCAAATTCAATTCTTCTCGGCATTGAATAAAAAGTTTCATTTTTAAACCAGGATTCGATCGTATTCACAGCTTCATCGGTATTTTGACTTTTAGCAATATTTTCCCAACGGGTGAAATCGGCCTTGCCGGAATCATCATAAACACCATGTTGATTCAGGTAATCAAAAACATTTTCCACCCTTATAAATAGTGTGGCATTTTTGAAGGGGGTGTAGAATCCTTTAAAATCTACATTCCATGTAATTGGCTTTTTACCCGAATTTTGCACCAAGGATGAAATATCCTCAGTACTCAATGGGGTGTAGGGTAATCCGGACCCAATTTGGGCGATGGCAGACATACCCCAATTCTTTCGGTTATAGGCAGCGGATAAATTAACCGTATGGCGCTGATCCCAATTTAATGGAATTAGTTGAATCTCAGGGAGGGAGCCGCCGGCTATGGCATTTCTGGCCTGCTGGGGATCCGATGCAGACCCTTTTGCAATTTGAAAAGTATAATCCAAGTTACCCGAAAGCCCATTAGTCTCACGCATACTTATTGACATGATCACTCCTCTTACATAGGCAAAATCTGAATTAACCAGTTTATTATATGAAGCGGAACCACCAAATAAATCTATCTCTTTTGAGCGTGTCCCCGTTAAATCTCTAATATCTCGAAAATATGCTGTTAAATCCATTACTATATTTGAAGTGATGGATAACTGGATTCCCAATTCACCTTGTACAGTTTTTTCCGGGCGTAAATCAGAATTCCCTATGACACCAATATTACCGGTACCTTGCCCCAAATCAAAATCAGGATTCATATACAACAATTGAAATCGAGGTACCTGGAAGAAATGCCCATAAGAAAAATGAACAACACCTGTTGTTGAAAAGGGAAAGGAGGCGCCAAACCGGGGACTGATTTTCCATTTTGGTGATGTTTGTTTAAACCAGTAGGTTTTTCGATCTGATAGGGTAACGCTTGGTTCTCCAACATCTCTTACCCCATTTTCATTTAAATCTGTATAAATATTCTCGGGGCGGATAGGATTATTGATAGATGGATCGGTAGGGTCACTTAGGATTTCCCCTTTTGGATTAAAGTAATCCACACGAAAACCAATATTAATAATCAATTCATTGAATTCAATTTTATCCTGAAGATATGCACCCGCTTCAAATGGATTAAACTGGTAGGAACTTGAGTAAATGGTTGAATCAGGCAGTCGTTGTGGATTGATTAAAAAGGGATCATCAATCAATTCGTTAAAACTCGCTTTTTCATCTGGCGGCCGGAGTGAATAATCTACGTAAGAGAGCTGGTGAAATCGAAAGTCAATCCCAGTTTTAACTTGATGCTGTTTATTCATTTGACTGGTTAAATCAATTTTTAAAGTTGTGGTACTTGTTTGTCTTGAAAAAACAGATGGGTTTGTTCCGCCAGTTAGAAAACTATAAGGCTGTGAATTGAGTAATTTTGGATGGACATATTTATTCCATTGATCCTTGGCATAGGTTTGATGATTATATGATTTATTGAACCGAGTGAAACCAACAGAAACAAAAGTTTTTCCCGAAAAACTATGGTTTAGATTTAATAAATGGGTTCTTCCTAATCGAAACCGAGTTAGATTTCCATTAGGATTGTACCGATACATCCGGTCATAGTCTTGGTATGTTACATCATCATTGATCAGTGTATATTTTAATTTTGTGAAGGGCGAAAACTTGTAAATCAACTTCCCTTGGAGATACAATTTTTTATTCCAGTTCATGGGTACATAAGCATTATCCCCCTTGCCGGGATAAAGGGTATCACCATTTTCTATGTTGAATCGATACAGCTGGAATTCATCTGTCTTGTCGCGGTATGAAACATTGTGAGGATTGAATCTTCGCTGTCCTTCATGAATCCCTTGGTAGTAAATCGTTCTTCCAGTTAGGTTGAAGAATAGTTTTTCTGGAATGATTGGCCCTTCAATATTGATATCAAAATTATTGGTGGTTAGAGGATTGAATGATTTAGCATTCAGAAACAGGTCAGATTTACCTGTAAGAAAATCACCACCGTAAACCGTTGCGCTTCCTCTGAATTTGTCCGAATTGTCTTTGGTCACAATATTAACAATCCCGCTCATGGCCTGACCGTATTCCGCATTGAATGCGCCGGAAATTACCTGAATTTCAGAAACTGTATTTTTATTCACATCAACAATAGTACCACCGTCAAATACGTCAGTCATGGGTACGCCATCGATCCAGAATGCCACTTCTCCGGATCGGCCACCACGAAGGTGTCCCTGGACAAATCCCGCCTGCAATTCGAGTACTTCAGAAATTTCGGTAACGGGTAGCTGGTCTATCATGTCACCATCTACAATGGCTGTTGAAGCTGTCAAATCTTTGGTGATCAATGGCCGCTCGGCTACGACGGTCACTTCTTCTCCCTCAATGGTTTCTTCTTTCATTGAGACATCTATGGTTGTAGTCAAGTCAGATCGAACAATTACATTGGTAATATTAGAGGATGCATAACCAATCATGAGTGTTTTAACTGTGTATGTTCCCGGAGGAATATTTAATATAATATAGGCACCATCCAAGTCAGTTGCTGCACCCAGAGAAGTTCCCTGAAGAATGATGTTACATCCGATTAATGGGTTACCCGTTTTTTCATCAGTGATTACACCGACGACTTTTCCTGTAATGCCCCCATAAAGGTAGCCGCAGGTTAATAAAATTGATAGGATCCAGGTTTTAATTTTCATGGATAAAAATATGTCCTGATTTTCCCTTAATGTTATTTTGGTTGGCTTTACCAATCAATGATGTCCAATCTGTCTTGGTTTTCCCCCAAATGGAGGAAGGTATTTCTGTAGAATGTTTCGCCCCATTAAAGATGGCTAAAATCGTTTGATCATCATAAGAGCGAGAGAAAATATATAAACCATTTTGGTCGGTATACACCGTTTTATAATCGCCGTAATTAAGTACATTATATTGAGATTTGAGTTTATTCAGCTGTTTGTAATGGTTAAAAAGTTCAGTATTTATTTCAACTGGATCACTAGGCCTCTGTCCATCGCAGTCATTCCGGCGGTCGCATTGGTGGGCCTTTTCATTATTATAATTAAACTCCTTCCAAATCATCGGCTTTCTGCAATCGGGATCATCGGCGCCCCACATGCCAACTTCGTTACCATAATATATAAAAGGTGTACCTGGGAAAATGTATTGAAATGTGACCATGGTTTTTAGTGTCTGCCATTCATTCTCATTGGGTTTGCGAATATCAAAAAGAGGCTGATACCAGGTGTTGTTTTCGTGGTCAATCCAGCGATCCGGATTCACAACTGCCGATGCAAGCCGTTCCGTATCGTGGCTGTCAAACATATTTTGGAGTGTTAAAGATCTCTCGTGACCATATTCAGATATAAAACCGTTTAATAATGCATCAAGTTGGTTTGGTGAAATCTGATCTTGTTCATTAATAAAAAATTTATACATAGCATCACCGAAGCGATAATTCATCACAGCCGTAAAGCGGTTCTTCACCATCCAGGGGAGGGCATTGAACATTTTGTTTTTCGGCCAATCCTCCCACCAGACTTCTCCCGTTAAATAAGCATTCGGGTTAATCTCCCGTACCCAACCGCCAAACAAAGTCCAAAACCGGATCTGCACTTTTTCAGCCACATCCAGACGCCAACCATCAATTCCATCCGAGGGATCGCCGTCGTTATTGGGATCCATCCATCTTTTAACGATTGCATGCAAATGGTCACGTACCGGGGGTATTGGCCCGAGGCTATCTTGTCTGAATGATGGTAAATCCGTCACCCAGCCCTTATATCGCATTTTGCCATAGGGATCGGAAAACAAAGGGGGCAGGTCCACAAAATCTTTATTGTGAGATAAATCCTTTCTGTCTCTTCCTTTTACAACAAACCAATCAATATAAGGGCTTTTGTCGCGGTTTTTTAATACATCCTGAAAAGCCCAGAATGTCATTCCCACATGATTGAATACGCCATCAATAATAATATGCATATTTCGTTTGTGAACTTCCCGAATCAATTTTAAAAACAGTTTATCAGCCGAGGTCCATTTCCATGTAGATGGATCATTGGGGTTTTCCGATTGAATAATTTTTAAATCACCTATGGGATCAGGACCGAAGTGCCGATCTATATGATGATAATAAGCCGCACCATATTTATGTGATGATGGGGAATCAAATACAGGGTTTAAATATATTGCATTTATCCCCAAATCCTGGAGATAATCCAGTTTATGGATGATACCTTCAAGGTCGCCCCCATACCGGCGCAACTGAAATTGGTAGCGGTAGTCCTGATCGTTTTTGATCTCCCATGGCTGGAATTCGTACCAGTCAGAAGTCCAGGGCGAAACAGCCCATTCAGATTGCTTATCCCACGGCCAAACACCTATCAGGCTTACCATAGTGGGGTCGTTTGATTGATCACCGTTGTAAAATCGGTCTGGAAAAATCTGGTACCAAACAGCAAGATGATGCCAATTTGGATTCCCTGCCAGAGCAAAGGATGAAATTATGGTGATCAAAAAGGGTTTGTACATTCCAGGTCCAAGAATAATGTTTGAAAAATAGACACTCAGTCTTGAGTTACTAGTAGAAACTAGTTATATTCTTATAAGTTACTCAATAGATTTTTGAATGAAATCCCCCCATATAATTAATAGGAATTAAACAGCATGGCTGATCTCCAAGAAGAATTAATCACCCTTTTACAGCAGTTTGGTTTGTCACGGAATGCTTGTAAAGCCTATGTGTCACTACTTAAAAATAATCCTGCAACCGGTTATGAAATCAGTGCACAATCGGCCATTCCCCGTTCTGCTATTTATGCCACGTTGAACAGGCTGGAATCTATGGGCCTCGTTAATTCTGAGGGTGATACACCCAAAAAATATATTCCGCTGGCTCCTTCACAGTTAATCGATCATTTAAACAGTAACCATTCCGAAAATATCAATGGACTTGAATCTGCTCTTGATGATTTAGAATTGGATGAAGAAGCATTCGATTTTTGGCATATCCATGGCTATAATAATTTGATTATTAAGTTGAAGGAAGCAATTAACAAGGCCAATGAAATGGTTTTGATGAACTCTTGGGCGAAAGAAGTAAAACAGCTTGAGAGCGAATTGGCTGATGCGGAAAAACGGGGTGTAAAAGTGATCCTGTTCAGTTTTTGCAAATTGAATAAGAATTTCGGGAAAACAATTTCATATAATATTGCTGAAGAAAAAATTGCTGATATTTGGCGGCCAAAGATTGTCTTAGTTGTGGATCACCAAATTTCTATCATGGGTAGCGCTAAAGAAAATGGCAACCGCGCCATTTGGACCTCTAACGAAGCATTGACAAAAATCGCCATGGATTATACCATTCTAGATATTACTCTAGCTGGGCAGCGGCTTAAAATAGATGTGAGTGAAGTGGTAGAAAAGATCATGAAGAAAGATAACTTCGATCTGGACCAATTGATCGAAAAAGCGCAATTAAAATAAATCTTCTTTTTTCTTTATAAATATCTTTTTTATTTTATAGTTACTCAGAACTGAGTTACTAATTAGATTTCCTATCTGATAATCGTGGATTTATCCATTATTTGCCTCTAATTCAAACAAAAAAAGGATATCGTCTTTTAACATAATGAATAATTTTTCTAGAGAAAGCGGTGTGCTGCTGCACTTAACCTCATTACCTGGCCCTCACGGAATTGGTGATTTGGGGCAATCAGCCTTTCAATTTATCGATCAACTTGAACAGATGGGACAGAAGTTGTGGCAAATTCTACCCAGTGGTCAGCCGGACAATTGTTATTCGCCCTACAGCACAATTTCGGCTTTTTGCAACAATCCATTGTTGATCAGTCTGGATTTGCTCTGTGAGGATGGATACATTGAAAAAAAAGAATTGAACCGATGCCCTAATTTTCCTAAGGAAAAAGTTGATTATAAAGCTGTTGAATTATTTAAAATCCCCCTTCTCCAAAAAGCTGCTGATCGATTTCAAAGAAACGCGACTTCAGATGAGATAAAGTCCTACCAATCCTTCTGTAATGCCAATAATTACTGGTTCGATGATTATACTTTATTTATTATCCTTCGTTCTTTAGAAGATGGAAAACAGTGGTCAGATTGGTCTGAAGCATTTGCCATGCGTGATGCACAAACATTGGCGCAAATTCGCTTAGATTATTATCGCAAAATAGAAAATATTAAAATCCTTCAATATTTCTTTTACATGCAATGGCGAGGATTAAAAGAATATGCTAATAAACAAGGAATTAGGATCATCGGAGATATACCCATTTATATCTCTTACAATAGTGCCGATGTATGGTCCAATCGTAATTTATTTAAACTGGACGGCGATGGACGCATGATGGCTCAGTCTGGTTGTCCTCCGGATGATTTTATTAAAGAAGGGCAGATCTGGGGCCATCCTATTTATAATTGGGCCCAACACAAAGATTCAGGTTATGAATGGTGGATTGCCCGACTTAAATATTTATTCGAGTTTGTGAATATTATCCGGATTGACCATTTCAATGGATTTGCCAAATATTGGGAAGTAAATGTGGATGATTCAAACGGTATGAGAGGTCAGTGGATCGAAGGGCCCGGAGAACCATTTTTTCAGGCAGTCAATACTGCACTTGGTGATCGCCCTATTATTGCAGAAAATCTAGGAGAAGCAAGCATAAACGCAGCTCCCATCATGGAAAAATTTAATATCCCTGGAATAATCATCCTTCAGATGACATTTAAAGAAAAAGAAAAACCGAGTCCCGTCTCAGAGAATATGGTTGTTTATACAGGAACGCATGATAATGATACAATTATCGGAAGATTTAACAGTATGAATTCAAATGGGCATCCCGTTCAATCGGAGTTGGAATTAAAAGCAGAAAGGGATAGGGCCCTATCATTTTTCAATTCTGACGGATCCAATATTCATTGGAATTTTATTAAATTGGCTTTGGATTCAGAAGCCAGGATGGTCATCACTCCATTGCAGGATATTTTAGGATTGGGGACGGAATCCCGAATGAATATCCCAGGGACTGTGGGAAACAATTGGGAATGGCGTTATTCAGAAGATCTTTTGCTTCCGGAGATGGTGGAAAAAATGAGATCATTAATTAAAAATAGCGGAAGAATTTAGTTTATAATGAAAATAGCTTATTTCAGTGCCGAAATTGGCATTTCCTCCAGTTTACCAACTTATAGTGGCGGATTGGGTGTTTTAGCAGGAGATCATATAAAGGCTGCCGGCGACCTAGGTCTGGATATGTGCGCTATAACATTGTTATACCGGGAAGGGTATTTTAAACAGCGCATTGATGAAAAAGGTGTTCAAACGGAAACTTATCCACGATTTGATCCTCACCCTTTACTCAAAAAGTTAGACGTAAAATTTACACTGCGCCTAAGAGAAAGAGATGTGTGGATCCAAGCTTATCAATTTGATTATGTTGGGCAAACGGGTAAAATTATCCCCATTTATTTTTTGGATACGGACTTTGATGATAATTTCGCAGATGATCGAAATATTAGTCTGAGGCTGTACTCCG
>Ga0208640_1000385_pt1 | contig 19311 bp, 16 predicted proteins | sample ETNtaG_23_FD_185774 | JGI IMG/M metagenome (GOLD analysis project Ga0208640, IMG submission 185774) | Marine microbial and viral communities from oxygen minimum zone, Eastern Pacific Ocean - ETNP201310SV72 (SPAdes) (version 2) | ecosystem: Environmental > Aquatic > Marine > Oceanic ... | reverse complement strand
TTTTTGAACCTCTTTTTGACTAAGTGACCAAGGAATTTTTTGTGACAAACATGTTTCTTTTAAAGGATAAATTATACAACCTGTATAAGATAAATTTACCAATGAAAATAATACAAATGTAAAAGCTGCAATAATGGTTGTTCTGCTAAGGAAGAATAATTTAATAAAGTAATTTTTCTCATAAAATAGTATTAAAAATAAAAACAAAAATAAAGAATACACCACAAAGTATGGTTTAACTGTTACAACATAACATATTAATAAAATTAGTAACTGAATATTACTTTCAAATTCAAATTTGCTTATTTTTTTTCTTATCGCTAATAAAGATAAAGGAATTAAAACTAAAACAATTAATTGTGCAGCAATATCAGTGCCATATTCACTGATCCTATAAAATTTAACATTAATATATGCAAAAACTAATAAATAAAAAATATATATGTGATCAAAACTTTTAAATTCTTTTTTATCCAATATAAAACCCAAACATATAAAATTAACAAAAGTCAACGTAATCAAACCAATTGAATGAAATAGATAAAATTTGATGTATGGCAAAAAAATTAAAGAATTCAGATAAAATACCGATGAATGATGTCTGGGGCCATGACCAATATTTCCCAAACCTAATTGAATTTTATTTTCGGTTAGTCCTAAAGAATATGTTAGGTGATAATAGGAAAAATCATCATGATTCTTTAGAATAAATAATGATGAACTTAAAAGAAAAATTAAAACAATTAATAAAATATAATCTTTATTTAATTTTAATTTACAAAAAAAAAACGCAAAAGAAATCAGGCCAATGGCATGGACGATTAAATTGTGATGGTAACTATGTTTAGTAAAAAAAATTGTAGTATAAGATAGAATTACTAGGGCTAATAAACCTAATATTCCGATATATCCCAAATTATATTTTAGTAGATTTTTGTTCAAAAATTGAGCTAATAAAAAACCATAACCTAAAATAGAAGATATAATTAATATTAAATAAAAATATAATAAAAAATATTTAACCATTTTGTTTATTTTTATATAGTTTTTTTCTTAACAAAAAATATAAAAGACTGTAGATTAAAACATTAAAAAAAACTGAATATGCCAATGTTTCTGTTTGATGATATTCATCTAAAATAAATAAGAAATAAAATAAATTGTAAAGGCAGATTAATATACCAGATAGAGTATTGGAGAAATTTTTATCAATATTAAATGATTTATCTAAATATAAATAAATAAGTTGGTGCAAGTGTTCATTGTCTGGTAATGATGGAGGTTTTTTTAAAATTTTCTTCCTTATTATGGAGAATAAATTTTCGTAGGCTGGATACCACAATAAAGCTACAATATAATAAGGCGATACTAAATAATTATCATTAGAAAACTTAATTAATGTAACGCCAGCAACAAAACTTATTAGATAAGCTCCCCCGTCACCCAAATATATTTTTCCAAAAAAGTTAAATATATATATAACGACCAAACAAGTTAGACATGTAGAAACTAGCAATATGTCTAAATCCAAGCCTAAAACTTCTGTTAAATAAAGTACATTTGAAGCAACTAAAATAAAATAGCCTACAACTAGAGTATTAACCCCGTCAATAAAATTAGTTCCATTAATTAAAACCAATATACAAAATGAAGTAAAAAATAATTTAATAAAAAAAATGTTTAATAAATTATCAAAAAAATCTACTCTTATTGAAGATACAAAATTATCAGATAAAAATAGATATATTACGATTATGATTATCTGAAATATAATCCTTAAAAATGGAGAGTGCAAAATATCTAGATCAGATAATAATCCTGTTAAAAAGATAAAAAAAATTAATATAGTAAAATATTGATAATTTTCAGGCAAAAAAAAAACTAATATTAAAAAAAAAACAACACCTCCCAAAAGAGGTGTTGTTTTGTGTCCATTAATAAAGCTTTTATGATTCGATATGTTTGTCTGATCAATTAAGATATTGAATTTTTTGAATACAAAATTTGATATTGTTATAATAAACAGAACGGCAATAACAATTCCCACTATATTCATTGCATGTATCAATATTTATTGTTCAACTCTTCTTGGGCCAAAATTAGATCTTCATCTATCATGTCCCTAACGAGATTAATGAATGAATATTTTAGTTTAAAATTCAATTTTTTATAAGCTTTTTTGGAGCTTCCCCTTAGATAATCAACCTCATTTGGTCTAAAATATTTTTTGTCTATTTTGATAATTGTTCTTTTTCTGCCATCTTCATAAATATATCCAATTTCTTTTAAACCCTTTCCGGTCCAATATATTTTCATGTTCAATAATTTTCCCGCTGTATTAATAAATTCACGCACTGTACGAGTTTCTCCTGATGCAATAACATAATCTTCAGGTTTTTTTTGTTGCAATATTTTCCATTGCATCTCTACATAATCTTTAGCATGACCCCAGTCTCTCTTCGCATTTAGATTACCCAAATAAAGTATTTTATTTGAACCAAGTTTTTTCCGAGTTAAAAATCTAGTTATTTTTCTCGTTACAAATGTTTCTCCTCTTCTTGGACTTTCATGATTAAAGAGAATTCCATTACAGGCAAATAAATTGTAGGCTTCTCTATAAACCGAAGTTATCCAATAGGAATATAATTTGGCTACACCATAAGGTGACTTAGGATGAAATTTTGATTGTTCATTAAAAGCTTTTTGTTTGTATTTTTCCCCAAATAGCTCTGATGTACTAGCCTGATAAAACTTAATACTTTTCATTTTTAAAAACCGTATGGCTTCCAAGACTCTTAGAGTTCCAATGCCAGAAACCTCGGCTGTATATTCGGGATTTTCAAAAGAAACTCCCACATGACTTTGTGCCCCCAAATTATAAATTTCGTTTGGTCTGATACTATGTATCAAGTTATAAATACTGTTACTATCTGTAAGGTCTCCATAATGTAAAAAAAAGTTAGTTCTGTTGTGTGGGTCAATATAAAGATGATCAATTCTCTTTGTATTGAATGACGAAGATTTTCTAATTAACCCATGTACTTTATATTTTTTCTTTAAAAGTAATTCTGCTAGGTATGATCCATCTTGACCTGTAGTACCAGTTATCAAAGCAATTTTCTTTTTCATTTTCTAAGTATAAACAATTTCAATATACATAATAACATTAAAAATCCATCTTTAAATTCATTAAGTTTTTTTCTACCCGATAGTCTTGATCTCTCATAACTGGGTTTTGAAATGAATTTATATTTTTTAAATTTAGCCAATACTGGCAACTCAATACAAAGACAAAAATCTTTTCTTTTAAGATCAAGAGATTTAAATGCTGACGTTTTACCCATAACATAAGTAAATAATACATCCGAAATATTTAGCCTGAACAATAAATTGCAAGTAAACGTAATTATTTTATTTCCGATGTATGTCAAAAAAGTATCATCATCACTACCTCCTTCATTTTCATATCTGCTGTTAAATACAAAATCACAATTATTTGATAACTCGTTAAACATATTTTTCAGATATTTGGGATCCATTGAACCATCTGCATTAAATATACATAGAAATTTTGTTTCAGTTTCTTTAATACCTTGTATTAAAGCTCTTCCAAAGCCATCATCGTCTTGCATAACAATTTTACAATTTAAATTTTTTACAGTGTTTTGTGTATTTAAATCGGTTTTGGGAATAACAATAAGTTTTTTACAATCAAAATTTTTCAGTTCATTTAAAACTTCTGGCAAACACTCTGCTTCATTTTTTGCAGGAATTACAAGAGTAAGTTCTTTCATTATTATTATAATTTAAAACAGTGATAGGTATGAATTTATTTTTTTAAATAAAGCATATCCTGATAATCTTATTACACAAGAAAAAGAGTAAATTAAATTTTTTTTCTCATGAAAATAATAAACACGAAATGCATCAAGCAATTTTTGTACCAAAGAGCTAGATAAAGAATTTTTTGAATTTCGCCAATAAGCTAAATTCAGATTTAAACCTTCAATTTTAATCGATAACTTTGCTAATTTTAGCCACAATGCATAGTCTTCTTTTGTTTTAAGATTTGAAAATTTACAATTTAATAATAATTTTTTATCTAGCAATACTGTTGATAATCCAATATCGCAAGAACTTATTAATTTACTATAGGATAATTCTTTTTTCGCTTTAATTAACCCATAAGACTTTGAATTTTCATCAATTAAATAATAGTTTGTGTGACAAAATTTTGATTTATTTTTTTTCATAAATTGAATTTGTTTTTCTAATTTATTTCTTTTCCACAAATCATCGCAATCTAAAAATGCTATATATTTACCTTTAGCAATATTAATTCCTTTATTTCTGGAAAAACCAGCACCAATATTTTTTTTATTTATTACTAATTTAATAAATTTTTTTTTTTTAATTATTTTTTTTATAAATTCCAGATCGGTTTTATCCCCTCCATCATAAATTATTATTACTTCATAATTCTTGAAGGATTGATTTAAAGCGGAATTTAATGATTCTTTAAAAAATAATTTTTTATTAAAATAGGGCATTATTAAACTTACAAGTATTTTTTTTTTTGCCATAAGAAATATCTTATTAAAGAAAAATGTTTAAAACAATTTTAAATATAATAAATTTATTAAATTTTAAATGAATTGAAAAAAATATTAGCAAATTTTTTAGTTTCTGTTTTGTTCAAAATCTTATTACTCAAACCTACAAGAAATCCATGTTCATGAACATAATTTGCATTTGGAAAATCTTTGCTTTTTTGTTTGATATTGTATTTCAGTACCGCTGGTTGTTTTAAAAAATTACCACCTAAAATTGGTCTATTTTCAATTCCTAATCTATCTAATCTATTGAGTATTAGATTTTTATCATGTTTAAATTTTTTATTTATTAGCATCGCTAATCCAAACCAAGATGGCTCAATATCTTTATTTTTTTCAATAAAATTAACTTGGTTATTCCATCTTCTGTCTGAAATTAATTCTCTTATTATTTTATTTCTATTTATTTTTTTAATTTCAATAAAATTATTTAATGATTTAAACTGGCTCAGACCAATGGCCGCCTGAATATCCGTAGGTCTAAAATTAAATCCCGAATTAATAAATAAATATCTTTTATTTATGCCTTTATATTTTCTTTCTAATTTTTTACGATTAGATACATCTTTTGCCCAACCATGGCCTCTGAGTGATTTAATAGTGTTTGCATCATCTTTGCTTTTACAAGATATCATGCCACCTTCTACAGATGATATTTGGTGTGAAAAATAAAATGAAAAAGTTGAAAAATCCCCAAAGGTTCCTAAAAATTTATTCTTATATTTTGCACCAATTGCCTCACAGGTGTCTTCAATAAGAACAATTTTTTTTCTTTTTATGATTTTCATTAATTTTTCCATATTTGTTGAAATGCCTAATATATGAATCAACATTAAAACTTTTGTTTTATTTGAAATTTTTTTCTCTAAATCTTTCAAATTAATGTTTAGAGTTTCTTTATCTACATCTACAAAAATTGGTTTTAAACCACTTTGAATAATTGGCCATAATGATGTTGGCCAACAAACGGAAGGAATTAAAACTTCGTCTCCTTTTTTAAGTCTTTTTTTTCTATATGGATTTATTAAACATTGAAACGCCAAAAGATTTGCAGATGACCCGGAATTAACCATCGAAGAATGTTGTGTCTTAAGTTTCTTAGAAAATGTTTTTTCAAATTTTTCTGTTATCTTTGACATTGTCACATTCTCATTCACGATTGCTTTAATACCCTCCATTAAATCTCTTTCTCTGAAAGTGGAGTTTTTCATCGGAAAGCAATGATGGGTTCTTCTGATATTTCTTTTTTTGAAAAATGCTTTAAAGAACATAATATTTTAAATTAGAGTTTTATTTTAAATAATAGAGGCATTTAAACCACTTTTTAAAAAATTATTCATTTCAATAATTGCTATTTTAAAGTTTAATTTCGCTTTTTTTTATAACAACATGCGGATATGGCATTGGAAACATTAATTGCCCACCATTATCGATATATTTTTTTTCCCTTTTTATTATTTCTTCTTTAAAATACCAGGGCAGGACTACCATAACTTTTGGTTTTAAACTTCTTGCTTTTTCTTCTGATATCAATTCTATATCCGTGCCAACGCATCTTAAACCTACCTTACTAGGATTTCTTTCTGAAATAAATGGTATTTTATCTTTACCAAGTCCAAAATGTTGTAACAAAATATTTCCTTTGGTACTCGCACCAAGGCCTATTACAACTTCATTTCTTTTTAGAATATTATCTACGTAAGTATTTACCTTATATTTTAATTCATCGATTTTTTTTTGAAAAATAAAAAAAGTATTTTCATCATTTAGATGATATTTTTCTTCTTCTATACGTAATTTTATTAATTTTGCTTGAAAATTTTCTTTATCATATTTTTTACATTCTTTTTTACAAACATATAATCTAATACTTCCGCCATTTACAGCGTTCGTTTCTGCATAAAACACTTTGAGATTGAATTGTTTAATTAATTTTTCAAAAGTATGCATTGAATAATAAGACAAATGTTCATGACAAATATCATAAAAATTTAAATTTTTAATCATTAGTAAAAGATAGCTCATTTGTACACACCATATACCATTTTCATCCAAAATATTTTTGATATCATTTACAAATTTTTTAGGATTTTCTAAATCATAAAACATTGCGCAAGATGTAATTATTTTTGCTTTTTTCTTAAAATTTTCATTAAAATCCCTTGAATTAAAATAATTGGTGAATATTTTAATATTTTTATCTTCATCAATAAATTTAATATTTTTTGCTGGTTCGAATCCAACTAATTTAAATCCATTTTTATAAAAGTTTAATAGCGTGCAATCATTTGATCCAATATCGACAATTATATCTTGAGGATCAGGATTTGAGATTTTTAAAACATTTTCCACTACATTTTTTAAATCTTTTCTCATCGTGTCACTGATAGCTGACCTGTAAAAATAATTTCTATATAATAAATCTGGATTAATTATTTCATGAAGTTGTAAATGACCACAATTGTCCCTATTACCATTTTGAATACAAAGCGACAGTGTAAGGGGGGTTTTAATTTTTTTAAGATCGTTATTTTTGTTCGATTTCACGAATGTTGCTGAAATATATTGCTCATTTAATTTCATAACTTTTTTTAATTTAGTATTTCCGCAAATTTTGCATTGACTTAAATAAGAAATGTTTTCTTTTTTCTTAAGCATTGTATAAAAATTTAGTAACTATTAAATTATCTAATTTCATCAAAAAATAATATATAATATTTTTTTACACAATGTGCTTATTTTATATGTCAAAAATTACCCTTGGTTTGGTACAAATTGTCCTATAGTTTATAGAGTGATAATTCTTTAGACTAGAAACACTTTTAGAGATAATTTTTACTTATTTAAAAGCTACATATATGATAATTTTAGTTTAAATTATTTTATAATGAAAATTCCTTTTGCAAAGCCACTTGTAAACAAAAAAGATATTAAACATTTGAATAGGGCTGTTAATTCGCAATGGATAGCAGGTGGAGAGTACATTCAAAATTTTGAAAAAAAACTAAAAAAATTTTTGAAAATAAATTATGTAGGTGTAACTTCGAGTGGTTCTGCTGCAATTAAGTTGGCATATCTTATTCTTGGTTTAAAACCTGGCGATGAATTAGTTGTTCCGGGATATGGTTTTTTAGCTGCAGCAAATATTGCGCAAAGTTTTGGCTTAAAAGTTAATTTTGCAGATGTTGATCCAAATACATTTTGTGTAAATGTGGATACCATAAAAAAGGTACTAAGCAAAAAGACTAAACTGATTGTTGTTACACATACCTACGGAAATATGTGCAATATGAATAAGATAATTTCTTTAGCTAAAAGAAAAAAAATATATTTGATGGAAGATGCGGCACAGGCTGTGGGTTCAAAATATTGCGATAAACATGCCGGTACAATAGGAGATATTGGTGTTTTTAGTTTTACTGCAACAAAAACTCTTACAACAGGAGAAGGTGGAGCAATTTGCGTTAAAAAAAAGAGTTTATACGACAAATTAATATTATTTAGAAGCCATGGTTATATTGGGGAAAATTACTATCACTCAGTACCTGGATATAATTTAAAAATGTCAAATCTTTTGGCTGCTATAGGTTTTTCACAAATGAGTCGATTAAATTCAATTTTAAAGAAAAGAATAAAAATATATTCCATATATAAAAATACTTTAAAAAGTAATAAATTTTCTTTACAGAAATTTGAAAAAAACATATCCCCAGTACCTTGGTCTTTGGCGATAAAATTAAGTAAAAATTTTACTAAAAAATCTAGGGATTTCCTTATTTCTAAATTAAAAAAGAAAGGCATACATACAAAAAGAGCCTACTATTGTCCATATGAATTGCCGTTTTACAAAAAAAAAAATGAATTACCCGTTAGTTCATGTTTAAGCAAAAGATTAATTATTCTTCCAATATTTGAGGAACTAAAATTAAAAGAAATAAATTATATCTGCAAAAAATTTAATGAAGTTCTGAAATAGATGGATTTATCAATAATACTTCCAACATACAATGAGAAAAACAATATAAATATTTTAGTTAAAAAAATATTGGAAATATTAAAAGATGTAGAAAATAAAGAAATTATAGTGGTAGACGACAACAGCTCAGATGGAACTTATTTATATTGCAAAAAAGAATTTGAAAAAAATAATCAAATAAAGCTAATTTTACGTAAAAATAATAGAGGCTTAGCGAATTCAATTGGGGACGGAATAAAAGCTTGTAAAGGAAAAAATATCATAATAATGGATACTGATTTAACCCATAATCCAAAATTAATTCCACAACTAATTAGTCTTATTAAAACCTATGATATAGTAAGTTGTTCACGATACTGTGAGGGTGGATTTATGGAAAACAAATTACAATATTACTGTAGTTTTTCTTACAATGTATTACTTAAAGTTATTTTAAAAACAAAAATCAAAGACAATACGGGTGGTTACTTTTGTATTAAAAAAAAAGTGCTTGATTTGTTACCTTTTGATAAAATTTTTTATGGTTATGGTGAGTATTTTTTTAGACTTTTACATTTTGCTCAAAGAGAGAAAAAAACTATAATTGAGATACCATCTATTTATAATCGCAGAGCTTACGGTGAATCGAAATCAAAATTTTTTTTTCTATTATTTTATTATTTATTTTCAGCAATTAAATTACGATTCACAATATATTAATAAATATAATCATTTGATATTTTCAAAGTAGTTTCTTTAATTGTCTAAAAAAGTGTTATGTTTAACTTGAACTTTTACCCATATTACCTCGATACTCGTGACATTTACAAAATTAAGAGAAAAAAATCGATTGTTATACTAATTTTACTGTAAGTAGCTAACTATTCATTAAGTCATCTATAGTTATATTTGCCTAAATTTTTTTTTATAAAAACTAATATCAAATAATAGATTGAAAAAAAAATGTCTTTTATATTCATTTTTGAAGAACCAATTTTTCTATAAGGTAATTGAACTGGTATTTGTGAAATACGATATTTTTTTTTATGTAATATAAATATACTTTCCCAAAAATACGCGTAGCTATTATCTTTTGCCAAAATTAGATCTGATAAGGCAATTCCTTGACAGTCGATACATCTGAATGCTCCTGAGGCATCATAAGACATCGATAATAATAAAGAAATTGTCAAATGTCTCAGTGTAGTCAACCAGATTCTAAATAATGGCCAGCCTTTTAGTAAATTTTTATCCAAAAATCTACTAGTAGTAACAATGTCAAAATTTTTCAATTCTTCAATCAAAAATTTTATATACTTAGGGTCATGTGTTCCATCTGCATCCATCGTAATGATTATTTTATAATTTTTTTTATAAGACCAAATAAGACCATCTTTGTGGGCTGAACCAATACCCATTTTTTTTGACCTAAAAATATAATTAACATTTCGATTTTTTTTTGCTAGGTCTTTTATTATCTCTTGTGACCCATCACTAGAATTATCATCAATAAATAGTAGATCAAATTCTATATTTATTGCGGTTAATTTATTGAATAAAATTTGAATATTTTCTTTTTCATTTAAAGTTGGTGAAATAATAATAATATTATTCATTAAATAATTTGCACTTTTGGAAGTGGAAAAATAAATTTTGTACCCTTTTGTCTAATTTTTCTTTCTCTAATTAAAATCTCTTTTTTAAAATGCCATGGTAATACTAAAAAATAGTCTGGTCTTAGTCTTCTTGAATAATTTTCTGAAATAATTTTTATTTTTGTACCCGGTGTAAACAAATTATATTTTAGTGGGTTTCTATCTGCAATGTAATTTATGTCTTTATTTCCAATATCGTAAAACTGTAAAAGAACATTACCTTTGGTTGAAGCTCCATAACCATGGATAATTAATTTTTTATTATTAATTTCTTTAATTAATTTTTTAAGTTTAGTTTTTTCATTAAAAATTTTTTTAAAAAAAACTTTGAATGTTCTTATTGAATATAAATCAATTCTTCTTTCTTTTAATAAAGCTATTTTAATATTATTCTTTTTTATTTTATAATTTGCCTTTTGATGGCAAATATAATAACGGGAGCTGCCACCATTTATATTGTTATATTCATGATTAAAAACTTTCAATCCATTACTTTTGATCATTTCTATTATAACTTTTGACGAATAAAAACCTAAGTGTTCATGACAAATCGTATCAAATATAGCATTTTTTATAATACAATATAGATCAGCATGCTCTAAAATAATAATTCCTTTTTCATCTAATATTTCTTTAATTTCACGAATAAATTTATTTGGATCTCTGAGATCATAAAAAACAGACAAAGCAGAAATTATTTTGAATTTTTTTTTTAAATTCAATTTTTTTATATCAGTAATTTGAAAAAAATTTGAAATTTTGTAATTTATTTTGTTATAGGATCTTTTGTATTTGTTTGCTAAAGGATCGATGCCAACAGTAATTATTTTTTTTGGATAAAAATTCAATAATGTTGCATCATTACTTGCAATATCTAGCACTTGATCTTTTGCTTTTAAATTTACCAAAGTTGAACATTTTTTTACTGTTTTTTTTACATGATCAGTCATCGTTTTGTTTATACCTGTTCTGTAACCATAATCTTTTCCATATAAATATTTTAGATTAAAGTTTCTATCTAATTGAACAAGTTTACATTTCTTGCACATTAAAAGATTAAGATATGCACTTGGTATATTATTGAAATAACTTTTGGAAAATTTACCTGTGAAACTCATTTTTCCTAAACTAAATAAATTAAAGAACTTATTATGTTTACAATTTCTACAAAATTTAATTTTCATGAAATGTTTTCACAAATTAATCAAGTCTCTAACTAACACCATAAAACAAAAATTATCACAATATACAAATAAAATTAATAAATTGTGTTTTTCTATTCTCACCAAACTAAGTAATTAATTTTATTCAGTATACTATCTTTATTTCAAGTACAAATATTGATTAAAACTTTTATTCATATTTGTTATAAATATCTTAATTTAATGTTCGTAAATAAAAACACAGCTACATTATTAATTATATCTACAATTCTTTTTTCAGTTAAGTGGATATTGTCATTTTATTTTTTTAAAGAAAATTTGTCGATTAGAATTATTTTTGAGAGTGTCACTGATGGTTGGTACTATTATCCGTTCATAAAATATATTGCATTTTTTGAGTTTAATAATTCTTTTAATCCTTTTATTGATAATTTAAAAATATTGCCTGTACCTTATTCTGGAATATTTTTTCATTCAATTTTATTAAAAATATTTGGATATTCAGCTTTTATAATTATAGAATTTTTTGCAATATTCATTTTTTTATTAATATTTTATAAAATTTTTTCATACTTTTTTTCAGACAGTGAATCAATTCTATTAAGTTTGTTATTATTTTCAATCCCTGCAATTATAACAATTCTTGACATTGATAATTTACCCTACATTAATTTATTAAGAGATAATTTTTATTCTTTAAGAGTGCCTAGACCAATAATAGCTTCTTTGTATCTTTTTATTTTTCTTTATTTGTTAATTTCTATGGAAAAGGGAAAAATTTTTGGAAAAAATAAATTTATTTGTATTGGAATTATTTTTGGTTTTTCTTTATCAAGCTTTTACATTTTTTTTGTAATTGAAATAATAGCTTTTTTATTTTTTTTATTCTACACGTTTAAATTTAATTTTTTGAAAAAAATATTTGAAAATTATAAATACTTTTTATTATTAATTATCTTTTTTATAATTTCTAGTGCACCATTTCTTCTTAGCCTATATTTTCATGAAAACGATATTAGTGAAAGATTTGGAATAATTTCGCTTGATTATGAAAAAAAGAAAATACTACTAAATCACTACCTGCATGGATATTTAAAAATTGAATTTTTATTATTTTTTTTAATTAGCATTTTAACTGTATATCTTGCCAATATAAAAAAAATATTGAATTATAAGTTAATAAATATTTTTTTTATATTATTTCTAAGTTGTGTTTTTTCTCCACTATTTTTTGTATTACTGTCAAATAAAGCTGGTATTTATTATCATTTCAATAATGCCATATTTGTTTGGGCTTTTTTATTTTCAGCAATTTGTTTAATTGTAATTATAAAACATTTTTTTAAAATTAAATTAAATATTTATGTTTATAGAATTTTTATTATATCAATCACTTTTTTATATTGTCTAAATGTCTATATAGAAAAAGATAATAAGTTTAATAATCAACTGATCAAAGATGAAAGAATAGAGTTTCAAAAAATTACAAAATTAATTAATAACAACCTGGTTGTTTCTGAATCTTTAATTATGACATTTAATAATAAGTTGATGGTCTGGGCAATACTTAATGATGTAAAATATTTAAGCTTAACAAATTATTTCATTGCGCCTAAAACGGATGGCATGATTGAAAATGATCTAATTAAAAGTTTTAAATTTTTAAACTTGAATACTGATGATTTTAAGTATTTTTTTAGAAATAAAAAAGAAACTTGGAGATATATAAATAGAAATGTATCTACTTTTTTTTGCCACAAATATCAGGCAAATTCTTTAACAACGTTTAATGATTCAAAAAATTTTGATAAGGAAGTTGCCAAACATATCTTTTCTAGTTCACCTACGTATTTTCAACAAATAGTAATTCCAAATGATGAATTTATTAGACTTGGGAAGAAGTTTGAGAATACTAAATTGCAAAATTTTAGTGAACCTGATGTTATTGTATTAGAAAAATCTATGTCGGTAATTAATAATATTGTCATAAAAAAACAAGATTACTGTAAATTGTACGATGGAAATATTTATATTTTATACATTAAAAAAAATCCCAAAATCAAATGTCAATTATAGTTTTTTTTAAGATAAAATACCTCAGATAAAGAGTAATGAGTTTTAAACATGGGGTACAAACAAGAGAAATAATTTAAATTGGAACCGTTAAATTAACTTTTAACTCAAAAATGAAAATAAACTTAATCATTTTTTTATCCAGTTTTGGAATGGGGGGCTGGCAATTCCATTTTTAGATTATGTAAAATTTAGCAAAAAAAAATGTTAAGAGGTTCTCCTTAGAAAGAAACATTTTAAATTATCAAAATTTATTTAATAAACTATAAATTAAAAATTAATCTTACCTTTATTATTTAGAAACCATTTTACAGTATTTTTTAACCCAATTGAAGTATCTGTAAATTTATTTATACCGGTAATCTTTTTTACCAAACTGTTATCTCCATGAGTTTTTAAAATGTCAGCTTTTTGTAATGATCTTTTTTTTATTCTAGGTTTATTTAACGTTAAATCATCAATTTTTTTTATTATTTTTGTAAGCTTTAAGGGCTTATTAGAACAAATATTTATAATTAAATGTTTATGTTTTAATTTTATATAAATTAATTTTTTCAAAATTTTGTTTACATCTTCTATATAGGTAAAATCTCTGAAATGATTTCCATAATTATTTAAATAAAAAATTTTTGATTCATTATAAGTTGCATTTAGATATTTCATCATAAACATATCTGGTCTTCCCCATTCGCCATAAACCGTAAAAAACCTTAAACCAACACACTGGGTTTTATTTTTTTGCAACAAAACATTTAACATTTCCTCATTCATTTTTTTACTCAGTCCGTATATATTTTTTGGTCTCAAATCATAATTTTCTTTCAAAGGAAATTTTTTTAATTCCCCATAAACAGAACTTGATGATGCGTAAAAAAATTTTTTAACTTTGAATTTTAAAGATAAATTCAAAACGTTAAAAAAACCATTTATATTACTTTTAATATAAGATTTTGGATTTATTAAAGAATATCTTACCCCTGCCTGAGCTGCAAAATGAAAAACATGGTTAAAGTAATTTTTCTTATATAGTTTTTCTAATTTTTCATAGTAATTTATGTCAATTTTAAAAAATTTAAAATTTTTATTCTCTCTCAATTCATTTAATCTTTTTTTTTTATAATCGACTGAATAATAATCACTAAAATTATCTATTCCTATAACATGTAGTTTTTTATTTGATTTAACTAAAAAATTTGCAAAATTAAAACCAATAAATCCGCAACAACCGGTTACTAAAATTTTCATAACAAAAAATATATATCAATTATTTTAATTTAAGTATATTTATTTAAAAAATGAAAATTGTTCCATGTATTATTGGATTAGGATATGTAGGTTTACCGATTTCATTAAATCTTTCCAAAAAATTTTTAACTTTTGGTTTTGATATAAATAAAGAAAGAATAATAAATTTAAAAAAAAAAATAGATACTAACAAAGAGTTTGATAGTAAAAGATTTGGTAATATCAAAAATATTAGATTTACAAGCAATATAATAGATATAAAAGTATGCAATTTTTTTATTATTTGTGTACCAACGCCAATACACAAAAATAAAACACCTGATTTAAAAAATTTGAAAAATGCTATCAGGACTGTTTCTAAAATATTAAAAAAAAACGATATTATTTTTATTGAGTCCACCATTTTTCCTGGGGTAACTGAACAATGTAAAGATTATTTAGAAAAAAAAACTAATTTTATAAATAATAAAGATTTTTTTATTGGCTATAGCCCTGAAAGGGTAAATCCAGGGGACAAAAAATATACATTAAAAAATATTAAAAAAATAATAGCTATAGAAACAAAAAATAAAAAAATATTTAAAATAGCTTTTAAAATTTATAAAAATTTATCGAAAAAATTAATAAAATCAAAAAATATCCGAGCGGCTGAAACTGCTAAAGTTATAGAAAATATACAAAGAGATCTTAATATTGCTTTAATGAATGAGATTTTACTCATATGCAAAAATTTAAAAATTAATTTTAATGAAGTTATTAGACTTGCTAAATCAAAGTGGAATTTTATAAATTTTAAACCAGGATTAGTAGGAGGCCATTGTTTGCCTGTAGATCCTTATTACTTATCTAATATTTCTTCAAAAAATAATTTTAAAACTAAAGTTACTCTAGCCGGAAGAAAAATTAACGATGGAATGGTAAATTATATAATGGATGAGTTAATTAATTTTTTAAATAAAAAAAATAAGTCTTTAAAAGATTCTAAAATTATTATAGTAGGTTTAACCTATAAATCTGGTGTTTCTGATATGAGAAACTCTTTGAATTTTGAAATATTTAAAAAAATTCAAAAATATAATAACAAAATTATCGGATGCGATCCATTTGTAAATGAAAAGACTAAAATAACTTATAATATTTATAATAAAATAAATAAAAATGTAAAATACGATGTAATGTTATTTCTTTCTTATCACAATGTTTTTAAAAAAATTTTTAGTAATGTTATTTTATCTAAGAATAGAGATAAAGTTTTAGATCCATTTAACTATTATTCTTAACAAACAACCTGAAACTTAGTCCATTAAATTATGAAAAAACAAAAATCTATTCTTCTATTTATCCCATCTATTGAAGATGGAGGTGTCGAAAAGAATTTATACTTAATCGCTAATTATCTTGCAAAAACCAATCTCTCTGTTGAAATTCTTACAGCATTTAATGATAAAAAAAAATTGTTTGACAAAAAGATTAGAATTATTTCATTGAAAAGGAAAAATATTATTAAATCAAGATTAATTAAAATTTTTATTACAATATTTCTTTTTATAAGATATTTTTATAATAGAGATATTTTAATTTTATCATTTCAATCTAATATAATTGCAACCTTATTAGGATTATTCTTTAATAAGAAAGTTGTAATAAGATCAAATACCAGCCCTGAAAAATATATTAAAAATAATATTAAAAAATCAATATTTAAATATTTTTTTGGTCTTGCCGATGAAATTATTGTAAACAGTAATGAGTTCAAGAAAAGATTTAAAAAAAAATTTTCAATTACTCCAATTGTAATTTATAATCCTTTTATTGAAAAAAAATCTAAAAAAATCAAATTTAATTTTTTTAACGACAAAAAGTCATTAAAAATAATTAATGTTTCTAGGCTAACAGACCAAAAAGATCATTTAACTTTATTTAGAGCGGTAAAAAAATTAAGTAAAATAAATAAATGTAAACTTTTGATCATTGGAAAAGGTTATAAAGAAAAATTTTTGAGAAAATATATAATGAAAAATAAATTAGAAAATATTATTAAATTAATTGGTTATAAAAAAAACCCAGAATCCTATATAAGACTTTCTGATGTATTGGTTTTATCTTCTGTTTATGAAGGATTACCAAATATACTTATAGAAGCTTTATACTTAAAGAAATTTATTATTTCTTCAAACTGTCCTACTGGGCCTAAAGAAATACTTGATAATGGAAAATATGGAGATCTGTTCAAAGTTGGAGATCATAATCAATTATTCAAATTGTTGAAAAATTATAAAAAAAAAATACCTTTAATTAACTATAAAATTAATCAAGGATATAAAAGTCTGACAAGATTTGACTACAAAACTAATTGTAAAAGATATTACCAAATAATATCTAAACACATAAAGTAGTATGAAACAAAAAGTAAATTTTTACGGATCAAAAAAAAATGTTATTTAAAAAAAGATAAAAAAAATTTACCATTAGTTTCGGTTATTACAGTTGTTTTAAATAACAAAAAATTTTTACAACAATCAATAAACAGTGTTTTAAATCAAAGCTATAAAAATTATGAACATATAATTATTGATGGAAAATCAACTGACGGAACATTGAATATTTTAAAAAAAAATAATTCAAAAATAGATTATTGGGTATCAGAAAAAGATCGAGGTATTTATGATGCTATGAATAAGGGAATAAAACTAAGCCGAGGTTCAATAATTGTCATGCTTAATTCGGATGATATTTTTTATAAACGTGCACTCAAAATAGCTACAAGTTATTTTAATAAGTATAAAAATATAGATTTTCTTTTTGGAAGTGTAATTAAACATAAACTTTTATATGGTTATAGACCGTGGAAAATACATTGGAGTTTTGGTTTTTATACCACACATTCAATTGGTTTTTTTATAAGGAAAAAGGCACACTCAAAAGTTGGTTATTATAATATTAAATACAAATTTTCGGCAGACTATGATTTTTTTTACAGAATGATTGTTAAATACAATTTGAAGGGAACGGCAACAAAAAAAAACGAAATATTTGGTAAATTTAGACGTGGTGGAATATCTTCTAATATATCTTTCATGGAATATTTAAGTGAAATATGTAGAATTAGATTGGATAATAAGCAAAGTATATTTTTAGTTTCAATAATTTTTTTATTAAAATATATTAGATATTTAGCTAATAAAATTATCTGGCGATTATCTCCTTAAAAAATTTATAAGGTATTCCATACCTAGGATTCATACGCTTTAATAAATGAAAAAAATATTTTTAAAATTTGCAGACCTAATAATATTATTTGAAATAATCCATTAATAAAGCTGCTCGTTAACCATTTTATAAATGATTTGCTTAAAAGTTGTTTTTGCTTCCCATTTTAGTACTTTTTTGGCAAGTTTTGGGTCCGCCCTATAAGATGTTATATCTTTCTTCCTCATCAATTTTTTTTCATTTACTCTTAAACAATCTTTTGGAATTTTCAGTAATCTAAACACTTCATAAACAAAACTTTTAAGACTATTTCTTTTACCTGTACCAATAACTAAATCTCTGTGATGCTTTTGTCTAAGCATTAAATACATTGCCTCAACATATTCTGGAGCCCATCCCCAATCTCTATAAATATTAATATTGCCTAGATATAAATGTTTTAATTTTCCTTTTTTTATCAATTTACAATGATTAATAATTTTTTTTGTTACAAATTCATTAGATCTTAATGGGGACTCGTGATTAAAAAGTACACCACTACAACATTTTATTCCATACCATTCTCGAAATATTTTTGTTAGCCAGAAACTACTTGCTTTACTTACTCCGTATGGACTTTGAGGAGCAATATAAGATTTTTCATTATAAATATTGTTTTTTCTATTTTCATAAAACTGACCCGATACTGCATTAAAAACCTTAATTTTCTTGTTGATTTCTTTTACAATTTCTAAAATATTCAATAAACCCAATGTATTGCTTTTAAAAGAATCCGCTGGATTAGCAAATGATTTAGTAACAGAGGATTGGCCACATAAATAATATATTTCATCAGGTTTGATTATTTTTATTAGTTTTTTGACTCCAAAAAAATCGATAATATTACATTTAATTATTTTTACTTTTTTCAAAATTCCTAATTTAACAAGATTTTTAAGATTGTTTTTGCTACTGTTTCTCGTGGTACCACAAACATCATATCCCTTATTAATTAAAAAATGGCTCAGATATGATCCATCTTGTCCGGATATGCCAAATATTAATGATTTAATCTTCTTTTTCTTCATTTAAATAAAAGTGAAAGTTTTAATATATTCGGAATTTAGTAAATTAATATAATTAATTTTTTTTACAATTAGAATATTATCAATAGTATTTATCTTTATTGACGAAAAAATTTTTTCAGTGCACAAATCAAGCCAATTGAGCTATTAGTACTGGTCAGCTACATGCGTTACCGCACTTCCACATCCAGCCTATCAACGTTGTAGTCTACAACGGCTCTATAGGAAGAACTAGTTTTGAGGTGAGTTTCCCGCTTAGATGCTTTCAGCAGTTATCTCGTCCGTACTTAGCTACCCGGCACTGCAGCTGGCGCTACAACCGGTCCACCAGTG
>Ga0208640_1000381_pt1 | contig 19380 bp, 21 predicted proteins | sample ETNtaG_23_FD_185774 | JGI IMG/M metagenome (GOLD analysis project Ga0208640, IMG submission 185774) | Marine microbial and viral communities from oxygen minimum zone, Eastern Pacific Ocean - ETNP201310SV72 (SPAdes) (version 2) | ecosystem: Environmental > Aquatic > Marine > Oceanic ... | reverse complement strand
CCTCCGGCATGGTAGCCCTTATTTTTTCAACCCTGACACTATTTACAGTTTTTAATGGCTTTATCTTTTTCAGATATCCGATCAGGTGGCCTATACTGATAGGCGGGATAGTTGGAATTGCCGGCTTATCTGTCATATTTTCCAATGAAATTAGGGCCACCGTGTGGTCATTAGAGTCTGGGGTGGTTAAGGGCTTTCTTTGGGTCCTGTTGGCGACTTTTTTTGCCTCAATAGGTATGCTACTATCAGGAGAGATGCAAGCAAAAAAAATGCCCTTAATTCAAAGCAATGCATACAGTATGCTCTATGGCTCGCTTCTGATAATTAGCTATACAGGAATTGGTGATATAAAATTCGGCTTTGATATCAGCTATAGTTATGTTGTTTCCTTGATATATTTAGCTCTAGTGGCTTCGGTATTGGGTTTCGGCTCATATCTTAAGTTGGTAGGAAATATTGGCGCCGATAAGGCCTCTTATGTCAATATTTTTACTCCAGTTATTGCCTTGCTGTTGTCAACTTTATTTGAGGATTATCAATGGAGCTGGGTAGGGCTGTTTGGAGTTGTACTGATTATTGTTGGCAATGTATTAGTTCTTTTTGCGAAAACAAAAACAGTCGCTAGAGATTAGCATTCTAAAGAGCTAGTCATCTTTATCATCATCTAGCACTTTATTATTCATTTCGTTTTCTATATCATCCATCATAGCATTGTGTTCTTTATCATTCCAGTCGTTGGCTTGAGGTTCAATATCATCGCTACTTGGAACTTTATTTTTTTCTCGGACTTTAAAGAAAGACGAGAAAAATAGGCCAGCCTCAAATAATAGCCAAATAGGAATTGCAATAAGAACCTGCGAGATAATATCTGGAGGTGTTAATATCATTCCCAGTACAAATGAGCCAATAATAATGTAAGCACGATTTTTTTTAAGGCGCTCAGCTGTGGTTGCACCAAACATAATAAGCAAGATTGTTGCAATTGGAACCTCAAAGGCAACCCCAAAAGCAAAAGATACTTTTAGAATGAAATCCAGGTAGTGCTGGATGTCAGGGGCATGGACGACTAATTCTGGCTTTACACTCGATGTGAAATTGAATATAATCGGAAAAACAACATAGAAAGAAAAAACTAATCCCGTATAAAAGAGAATCGTTGATGATACAACAAGCGGAAGTATTAATTTTTTTTCATATCGATACAGTGCAGGCGCAGTGAATGACCATAACTGGTAGAGCAAATAAGGCATAGCTATATAGATAGCAAGAATTAATGACATCTTTAGTGGTGTTAGAAAGGGAGAGATAACACCAGTAGCAATAAGATTGCCCGGTATGGCCTGCATGATTGGTGCAGCTATAAAGCTGTATATGTCATCTGCAAACGGAAACAGCGCCAGAAAGAAGATTAAAATTGCAATAACCGAGCACAATAAGGCGCGTCGAAGCTCAACAAGATGTTGAACTATGGGCATTTTTTCTTGTTGTTGCGTTGCACTCATTATCTATTAACTATTTCTTTTGATAGAGGGCAGGTCGCTTATCTTAGCGGCTTCTTTTTTTATTTCATCTATACTGCTCTTGGCCTCTTCCACGGTTTGAGATAACGATGATTCTTCAGCTTTAATAGAGAGTTGATCTTTAAGCTCTTCAGATTTTATTTCATTGTTAATGTCGTTTTGAATTTTGGAAACGAATTTTTTAAATTTGCCAACATAAAGTCCAGCTTTGCGGGCCAGTGCTGGCATCTTTTCAGGGCCAACAACGATAAGAGTGATGATGCCAATAATAGCAATTTCCCAAAAACCAAAATCAAACATAGCATCTCCCACTAAAAGTTTGATCATAAGGGGTTATATAAGAATGACCTGTACAAGAAATTTGTTGTATTCTAATACCCATAAAAAGATGTAAATCTAGAGAAAAAAAATCAATGATATAAGACTTTTATTATACAATAAGGGTGGTAATGCCTAGTTTCTTAATACTTAATAGAATTTCTACATTTTCGCGATATCATTTTGTATTTCTAACAACATTTTGAGCTTAATTAATCATCTAAGTAATTTCTAATGGATTCAGTATTAAATATTGCTGCTGGAATCAGTATTATTGATTCAGGCTATATCAGTCAAGACTTTGCCGCAATATATCTAATCAGACAAGGCAACGATATTGCTATTGTTGAAACAGGAACCAATTACAGTGTTCCCAATATTCAACAGGCTCTTGAGGAAGATGGACTGAGCTTTTCCAATGTGAGATACATAATTCCAACCCATGTTCATCTTGATCATGCTGGTGGCGCTGGTGAACTGATGAGGCTATGTCCAAATGCTCAGCTTGTTATTCATCCCAGAGGTGCTAGACATATGGTGGACCCTAGTAAACTTATTGCTGGAGCTATGGCGGTTTATGGGGCAGAAAAATTCCATCACTTATATGGCGATATAGTGTCAATAGACTCTAGTCGGATTATTGAAGCTGATGATAATTTCGTGTTGGATTTTAATGGCAGAGAGCTACTGTTCATCGACACCCCGGGCCATGCTAGACATCACTTTTGTATTTGGGACAAGTTGACTGAATCGATGTTTACCGGTGATACCTTTGGCCTGTCTTATCGAGAATTTGATACTGGCGATGAAGTGTATGTTTTTCCAACGACAACGCCAGTGCAATTCGACCCTGAAGAGTTAATAAAAAGCATAGCCAAGTTGATGGAATATAACCCTAAACGAGTCTGTTTAACTCATTTCGGCGCAATCAAGCCAACCACAAAAGTAACAGACCAGTTAATTACTGGCATCAAGTTTTTGAGTAACCTTGCAAAGCAATACGCTTCTGACAGCAATGCCAAAGCGCTCATTCAAAGTGAAATGATGGGTTACTTTTTAATGCAGCTTAAAAGAATGGGCGTCAAAGATCAAGATTTTTGTAAGCAGAAACTACAAAAAGATGTTGAACTAAACACACAAGGACTTATTTATTGGCAACAAAAGCTTGCTTCAAATCAACATTAAATTAGGAGATATAGAAATGGATGTAAAAAGGGCACTAGCAGAGCGTAAATCAACAAGAGCATTTTTAGACAAGGAGGTGCCGATTGAGATTATCAATGCAATTCTAGAGCAGGCCAAAACCGCGCCTTCTGGCGTCAACACTCAGCCCTGGCAGGTGGCTGTAGTGACGGGTACAAGAAAGATTGACTTGTGCAATAAGTTAGAGGAAGAGTTTCGTAGTGGCATTAAAGGCTCAATGGACTTCAACTATTATCCAACCGAATGGTTTGGTGAGTACAAAGAGAGAAGGAAAGCTTGCGGTCTATTGATGTACTCGACACTTGAGATTGAGAGAGATGACAGACAAAAGCAGTTGGACCAATGGGCTCTCAACTATCAAGCCTTTGGCGCACCAGCAATACTACTTTTTTTTATTGATAAAGTATTGGGAAAGGGATCTTATTTGGACTATGGCATGTTTTTACAATCTATTATGTTGGCAGCCATTGAGAATGGTCTAGCTACCTGCCCACAGGCTGCACTCGGTGAGTATCCAGAGATTGTCAGAGAGGAGCTTGGTTATTCGCAAGACAAAGTGCTTATTTGTGGGATGGCGATTGGCTATGAAGATAAATCTGCAATTATCAATAGCTACCGTACACCGCGCGAAGAGTTAGACAAGATAGTGCGCTATTTTGTTTGACGTCGATATTATAATTTAGCAGAAGAATCTATTTAGGCATAGATTCCGCAATTCTTTCAAGTACTTTTTGAAGTGTCTCCAATGTATCTCGAGAGTCCTGAAGATCATTCTCCAGGATAGTATTCTTGCTGGTTGATAAAATTAACTTGTCCTGTGCAAGTTTAAGCTCAGCCCGAGCGTTAATGAGCTGCTCATTTAACTCTTCAAGTTGGGACTTAAGTTCTATCTCATTAGCAGTTGGACCTTCATTGGCTGCTGTTGTGAAATTAGCTGTTTCAATATCTGGGTTGAAAGCTTTCTGTTGAGACCTTGTGTTTTCTTGTTCATAATAATAGCCCCCAATTAAAATAATTATCAGGGTAATTATGACTACCGTAACTTTTCTTTTCATAACCTGTGATAGTTTAATTATTGCTAATCCATTGTGCAACTTCTTTTGCATAATAAGTAAGGACCGCATCAGCACCAGCCCTCTTAAAGCAGCTAAGCATCTCAAGTACGACAGGCTTTTCTTCAATCCAGCCATTGGCGCTGGCGGCCTTGACCATGGCATATTCTCCGCTCACATGATAGGCAAAGGTTGGTACAGCAAAAGTTTGTTTGACACTAGATACAATATCGAGATAGGGAAGTCCGGGTTTGATCATCACCATATCGGCCCCTTCCGCAATATCCATTGCTACCTCGTGGAGAGCTTCATTGCTATTGGCTGGATCCATTTGATAGGTTTTTTTATCAGCTTTGCCAAGACTACCAGACGAGCCAACTGCATCCCTAAAGGGGCCATAAAAAGAAGAGGCATACTTGGCAGAGTATGCCAATATACTGGTATGGATAAAGCCGTTTTCTTCTAGCGCCTGTCTGATTGCACCTATCCTCCCATCCATCATGTCAGACGGGGCTACAATGTCTGCGCCTGCCCGAGCATGAGAGACGGCTTGTTTGATGAGTACCTCGACCGTTTCGTCGTTCACAACGTAGCCATCTTTATCTATAAGGCCGTCTTGACCGTGACTGGTAAATGGGTCGAGCGCTACATCGGTAATTACCAGTAAGTCCGGGAAACTCCTTTTTAATTCCCGGACAGCCCTCTGAATCAAACCATCAGAGTTGTATGACTCCTCCGCTTCTTCAGATTTCTTGTCAGCTGAAATTACTGGAAACAGCGCAATTGCGGGAATTTTTAAGTCAACGATTTCTTTAGCCTCGAGCATCAGTTGGTCGATACTAAGACGCTCAATGCCAGGCATTGATTTAACCTCTTCCCTTTGCTTTTTCCCCTCAATAATAAACAAAGGATAAATCAAATCCTCAACACTAAATGAAGTTTCACGAACCAGCGATCGAATAGACGAGTGTTTTCTCAATCTTCTAGGTCTATGCGTTAAAATGGTCATATCTTTTTGCCAAGTAATATTAATCAAATTATACAATAATGAAACAAACTTCCGACACTCTTGCAAGCTTATCCACTGTCAACAAGGCGTTTATTGAACCTTTACCAAATTCACGAAAAATTTATGTCGCAGGTTCTCGCGATGACATCAAAGTGCCGATGAGAGAAATCAAACTAACCGATACGATTGGTGACTTGGCCGAGAAAAATGATCCAGTCCATGTCTACGATACTTCTGGTCCATATACAGACCCAAAAAAATCAATAAACTTTAGAAATGGGATTGAACAACATAGAGGGAAATGGATCGGAGAACGTGGTGATACAGAGATACTAGATAGCTTCAGTTCTAGCTATTGCAATAAGCGCCTCAATGACGAGAGTCTGGATGGATTTAGGTTTGAACACATACTCAAGCCAAGACGCGCCAAGAGCGGAAAAAATGTAACTCAAATGCATTATGCTAAGCAAGGCATAATCACTCCCGAGATGGAGTTTATCGCGATTCGTGAGAGCTGTCGCTGGCAGCAATACAAAGATCAGGTTGGTCAACATAAAGGAGAGAGCTTTGGTGCTTCGATTCCACAAACTATCACCCCAGAATTTGTAAGGGATGAGGTTGCCCGTGGTAGGGCAATTATTCCCAGCAACATCAACCATCCAGAAACCGAGCCGATGATTGTAGGAAGAAATTTTCTGATTAAGATTAATGGCAATATTGGCAATTCAGCGCTTGGTTCATCGATTGACGAAGAAGTTGACAAAATGGTTTGGGGAATTCGCTGGGGTGCAGACACTATAATGGACCTATCGACAGGAAAAAATATCCATGAAACACGTGAATGGATTATCCGTAATTCACCTGTACCTATCGGAACTGTACCAATCTATCAGGCACTCGAAAAGGTTAACGGGGTGGCAGAAGACTTGACCTGGGAAATATTTAGCGATACTTTAATTGAGCAGGCAGAGCAGGGGGTTGACTACTTTACCATCCATGCAGGAGTGAGACTTAAATATGTTCCTCTAACCGCCAAACGTGTCACCGGAATTGTATCTCGCGGCGGCTCCATTATGGCGAAATGGTGTTTAGCACATCACCAGGAAAGCTTTCTTTATGCTCACTTCGAAGAGATTTGTGAAATTATGAAGTCTTACGATGTAACTTTCTCTCTTGGCGACGGTCTCAGGCCTGGCTCTATAGCTGATGCCAATGATGAGGCCCAGTACGGCGAGCTAGAAACCTTGGGTGAGCTAACTAAGATTGCCTGGAAGCATGATGTACAGACGTTCATAGAGGGTCCCGGCCATATCCCTATGCATATGATTAAGGACAACATGGAGAAACAGCTAAGCGAGTGCGGAGAGGCGCCTTTTTACACGTTAGGCCCATTGACGACCGATATAGCACCTGGCTATGACCATATCACGTCAGCCATAGGTGCTGCTCAGATTGGTTGGTATGGTTGCGCTATGCTTTGTTATGTCACCCCTAAGGAGCACTTAGGATTACCCAACAAAGATGACGTTAAAACTGGCATTATTACCTATAAAATTGCGGCCCATGCGGCTGACCTTGCGAAAGGACATCCTGGCGCTCAAATTCGCGACAATGCAATATCTAAGGCGAGATTCGAGTTTAGGTGGGAGGACCAGTTTAATATCTCACTTGATCCAGACACAGCAAGATCTTTCCACGATGAAACTTTACCAAAACAAGCCGCAAAGACCGCTCATTTCTGTTCCATGTGCGGTCCAAAGTTTTGTGCAATGAAGATTACCCATGAGATTAAAGGTTTAGACGCTAAACAGATTGACAAGATAAATGAAATACAGATTGAGATGGATAAGAAGTCGGCAGAATTTTTACAAAATGACAGTAAAATCTATCTGAAAGAGGGCGCCTAATTTATCTGTCGAGTTAACAGTTCGATGAGCTGTTTGGTGGTGCCACGATTATCCTCGATTACCTTTTTTGCGTTTTTGCCAATCGCAACCCTTCTCCCTTCATCCGACAACAGCTCAGCAATTGTGTGCATCAACTGATCAGCATCGGACACCTGGACAGCGCCATCGCAATCAAGAAGCAATTGTGAAATGTGCTCAAAGTTGAATACGTGTGGTCCAAAAAGCACTGGTTTGGAGCTCGCGGCAGCCTCAAGCATATTCTGACCACCATCCCTAGTCAGACTGCCGCCAATAAAGGCAATATCACAAATACTGTAATAAGACATCAGTTCGCCCATACTGTCACCGAGAAGAATCTCGGTGACATCGTTGCATGGCTCATTTTCTGAGCGCCTTTTTACGTTTAATTTGTGGTCAATGATGATTCTATTGACTTCGTCAAACCTTTCCGGATGTCTAGGCACGATTACCAGCAAGGCGTCAAATTTTTCATTAAGATCGATGTAGCTCTGAAGTATCTCTTTTTCCTCGCCAGAGCGCGTGCTGGCGAAGACTACAACACGTCTATTGCCGGTAATATGTCGTAAATTTTCGGATGTCTCGGTATCAGCGGATAGATTGCTGTCAAACTTTAAAGACCCGGTTGTGTGAAGTGTGTCTGGGTTTGCCCCTAGGTCAAGGAATCTTGCGCTTGAGCTTTCGTTTTGCGAAGCTATTAAGGTGATTTTTTTGATAGTATCACGGGCTAATTTTGCGCTTGATTTTTGATATTTAACGAGCGAACCCTGAGAGAGTCTGGCATTGACCAGCGCTATCGGAATTTTTTTCATGTTGAGAAGATTGATAAGGTTCGGCCACAGCTCTGTCTCCAGCAGAATACAGATTTCAGGTTTAACTTTTTTGAGAAAGCGTTTTAGCGCAAATGGCAGGTCGAAGGGGAAAAAGCAATGTTCTATATTGTCGCCATAATGACTCTTTACTGCTGCTGAACCGGTTGTGGTTGTGGTGGTTATAAGGATTCTATGGTCAGAAAAAAGCTCAATGAGTTGCTCGATAAGGGGCCTCGCTGCATGAAATTCTCCAACTGAAACGCAGTGCAGCCATATTACCCTTTTTGCGTTGATATTAACCCTTCCTAACTGGTTTTTCAGTTTTGTTTTCCATAAACCACTATGACGGTCTTTTTGTATCAATTTCAGAATTGCTATAGGCAAGTAAAGATACATCAGTAGGGTGTATATAGTTTTGTTCATCTATGATCTTTGAGCGAGCTATTGTTTAGGGCTAGTGGCAGCAAAAAAGGTATAATATTTCGTTTGTATTATAGCTATTTCATGCGGCCCCAATGGGGTCTATTTTTTTATCGGACTATGTATCTGACTTATGAAGTTTGTTGATTCTGCGAGTATTAGAATAGAGGCGGGAAAAGGTGGCGCCGGTTGCCTTAGCTTTCGTCGCGAAAAGTTCGTTCCTGATGGCGGGCCTGACGGTGGCGACGGTGGCGACGGCGCTAGTGTATATTTCCGTGGCCAAGAGGGTCTAAATACACTCAGCGAGTTCCGCTATAAGCGCTTATTCAAAGCTAAAAATGGACAACCAGGAATGGGCAGGGATAGGCGTGGAAAATCTTCAGACGACATCTATATTGAGGTACCCCTAGGAACCAATATTTATGACCTAGAGACTGATGAGCTTATCGGTGAAATTGTTCGTCATGAGCAATGCTTGCTGGCTGCCAAAGGTGGATTCCATGGTCTAGGCAACGCCAGATTCAAGTCATCCATTAATCGCGCCCCAAGGCAGACATCGCCAGGTACGCTGGGTGAGGCAAGAGAGATAGGATTGGAGATGAGCGTGATGGCCGATGTCGGGCTTCTAGGAATGCCTAATGCCGGAAAGTCAAGTCTAATAAGACAGATCTCAGCTGCACGCCCAAAGGTTGCTGATTATCCTTTTACAACGCTTCATCCTAACCTGGGCGTTGTTAGTGCAGGTAGCGAGGATTTCGTTATGGCCGACATACCTGGCCTAATAGAAAAGGCCAGCGAGGGAGCCGGTCTGGGTTTTGAATTTCTGAAACATCTGACAAGGGCGAAGGTGCTATTGCATGTTGTCGATATTTTTCCAAGTGACGGCTCAGATGCTGCGCAGAACTATCAAACCATTGAGTCTGAATTATTAAAGTTTGATCAAGAGTTATACAATAAGCCGCGCATTCTAGCGATTAATAAGGTAGATTTACTTTCAAATAATGAAGAAAAAAAAGTAATTAATGAATTTACCAGCAAGATTGATTACAATGGCACAGTATTTAGTATATCTGCGTTGAACGGAAAGGGCTGTAAATCCTTGGTGTTCGGTTTGGCTGAACTAATTAAGAGCAATGAAAATGAATAATAAATGTTGGGTAGTCAAGATAGGCTCGACCCTTTTAACCGATAACGGTAAGGGGATAGATAAAAGCCTGATTGCTGACTGGGTAGAGCAAATCGTAGACTTGAAGAGTCAAAATATTGATGTCATTTTGGTATCGAGCGGTTCGATAGTTGAAGGTATGAAGCGCCTCAATTGGAATGAAAAGCCTGACGATGTCCATAAACTGCAGGCCGCCGCTGCGGTCGGCCAGATGGGGTTGATTCAAGCCTATGAATCGCTCTTCGCTAAGCACGACATCCATACTGCACAAGTTCTTTTGACGCGAGACAATCTGACTGACTCGAAGCGCTTCGAAAATATCACCTCGACGCTGGAGAATTTGTTAGAGTTTGGTACGGTCCCTGTAATCAATGAAAATGACACGGTTGCCACGGAAGAGATCAAGTTTGGCGATAACGATACTTTGGCGGCACTTGTCACCAACCTTATAAATGCCGAAAAGCTGATTATTTTGACTGACCAGCACGGTGTCTTTGATGATGACCCTAGGTACAATAGCAACGCGGTTTTGATCGAAAAAATCCATTACCAAGACGAGAGACTTGAGAGGGTGGCAGGAAAAAGCGGTAGTTCGCTTGGCTCTGGCGGGATGTATTCAAAGGTTATGGCGGCGAAGACCGCAACAAAGTCAAATACCCCGACCTATATTGCTTGGGGTAGAGAGGAAAGGGTTCTTACGCGGATATTTGAAGGGCAACATGTTGGGACCATAATTCATTGCTAGCATTTATCGGATTGGGCTCCAATCTAGAAGGGCCAAGAAAGCAAATAAATGTCGCGCTCAGTTCACTCGACGATCTCAGTGAAATAGAGGTCTTAAAGATTTCTAGTTTTTATCAATCAAAACCATTACTTGGAATGACGGGTCCCGACTATCTCAATGTTGCGTGTAAAATTGAAACTAGACTTAGTGCGCATGATTTATTGTCAAAATGTCAACAGATAGAGAATAAACAGCACCGTGTTAGAGAGATTAGATGGGGTTCCAGGACAATTGATTTAGATATTTTGCTTTATGGCGATGAGGTTATCTCGACAGAAGAGCTGAATGTCCCACACCCTGAGATGATTAAGCGGAACTTTGTGTTGTTGCCGCTTTTTGAAATTGAACCAAAATTAGAGCTGCCTGTTTTTGGAAAATTAAATGAATTAGTAGTGAAAGTTGAAACATCCAACATTACAAAACTATGAAGCATAGTGAGTTAATTGAGTACAAAAAAAGAGGCGAAAAGATTACCTGTCTGACCGCTTATGACGCCTCATTCGCGAAATTAATTGATAGCGCAGGTACCGACATAATCTTGGTCGGCGACTCTCTCGGCATGGTCATTGATGGCGCTGAGAACACTCTCACAGTGACAATGCAGCAGATGACACATCACACCGAGATAGTGGCAAAGCCCTGCCAACAAGCCCTGGTAATTGCGGATATGCCATTTAAGAGTTATGAAAACGCTGAGCTGGCGCTAGATAATGCGAGGTGCCTGATTGCTGCAGGTGCCAACATGGTTAAACTGGAGGGTGGCAGTGAGCATCGCGATGTTTTTCGGCTGCTTAACTCAAACGATATCAATGTCTGTGGACATCTTGGTCTCCAGCCACAGCTGATTGTCGATTCCAGCGGTTATAAAATTCAAGGCAAGGATGATATCGGAGCACAGAAGATACTTGACGATGCATTGCTGCTAGAATCGCTCGGCGTTAGCGTAATTGTGTTGGAGTGCATCCCGCGCGAACTAGCCAAAAATGTTAGCCGGTCTCTCAAGATTCCGACCATCGGCATAGGTGCCGGTAGTGATTGTGATGGTCAGGTACTGGTGAGCTATGATATGCTCGGTATAACATCTGGCAGGCTACCTCGATTTGCAAGAAACTTTATGACAGACAAAGGTTCGGTGAGACTAGCTATAGAGTCCTTCAACAAGGAGGTAAAGGCGGGAACGTACCCATCAATCGATGAAACCTATTAATGCAAGTATTTAACACCGTCGAATCTCTCAATGACTACCTAGAGGGTTGCCGCAAGAGGGCCCAGAGCATTGCCTTGGTGCCCACTATGGGAGGCCTTCATGAAGGCCACCTGAGACTAATTAATAAGGCCAAAGAGTGCGCCGATGTGGTGGTTGCGAGCATCTTTGTCAATCCAACGCAGTTTGCAAGCGGTGAGGATTTTGAACAATATCCACAGAGTCCAGAGAAGGACATAGAGAACTTAAAGAAAAGGCAGGTTGATGCGCTCTTTATGCCCAAGATAGGTGACATCTATCCGCAAAGCCAAGAGAGTGAGTATAAGTTTGGTGAACTGACCCAGATACTTTGCGGTATTTCTCGACCGACCCATTTCAACGGCGTTGTTCAGGTGGTAACCAGGTTTTTTGATATTGTCAAGCCGGATGTCGCTGTTTTTGGCGAGAAAGACTATCAACAACTCGCAATCATCAAGGAACTGGTTAAAAGAAAATACAGCTACATCAAGATTGTCTCGGTGCCAATCATAAGGGAATCTGACGGCCTTGCAATGAGCACTAGAAATAACTATCTAAGTGTCAAGGATAGGGCCAGAGCGCCGCTATTTTATCAAGTACTTAGAGCGGCGCGTGAGGAGCTTGAATCTGGCAATGATATAGTGCTTACAGCAAAAAAAGCCTTTGCGGCATTGAGCGAGAGTTTTGTGGTTGACTATGTCGAGATTCTGGATGCAAATACCCTTAAAGAAATCACGCCTAAGAGTAAGGAAATTATTATAATATCTGCGGTAAGATTGGGAGCAACAAGACTTATTGACAATATTGTCTTCAGGAGGGCAAATGTTTAGCATAACTAAAGAGGCTGAGGTATATATGGCCGAACTTTTCGAACAGCAGGATGAGCAGGGCTTGGCGCTGCAGGTAGGCGTCGAGAAGGCAGGCACACCGATAGCCACAGTGACGTTTAATTTTTGTTTTGTAAAGGAACTCTCGAAAAGCTATACCGAGTATCCTTATAAGGGTTTTAGCGCCTACATACATAAAAGCGACAATGACTATCTGAAGGATTCGGATGTCGCGCTGAAGGTCGAGGGGACGACCAAGAAACTGACCATAACAGCGCCCAACGCTAAAGGTGAGGCGCCAAAAGATGATGCCTCGTTAGAGGAGAGAATTATGTTTACTATAGTGACTGAAATCAACCCAAATCTAGCCTCTCATGGCGGCTTTGTAGATCTCGTCGAGATCACTAAAGACAAAGAGGTGGTGCTTAATTTTGGTGGCGGTTGCCAGGGCTGCAGCTCGGTCAAACTGACCCTTAAGGATGGCGTAGAAAAACAGCTCAAAGAGTTATATCCGGAGATAACTGCAGTTCTTGATGTGACCGACCACTCGAACACACAGAACGCCTATATGTAGTGGTTAAGATTCTTGTCGGGGGCTATCGTAAAAAAATATCTTACTTACAACATAAACCATTTATTTTGACTTGCTCTTTTTCACATAGCGCGGATAATAACTTCATAAAGTTTTTTTGTTTGCAATCAATAATCGAACCTAGCGCAGACCAGTGAACCGAATAAATATCTATAGCCATCCGGATTGCCTGAAAAAAGATAACGGCCCGAACCACCCTGAGAGGATGGAGCGACTCGAAACCATTCTAGATGCTATTGATAGCCTTGAAGGAATTGAAATAAATACTAGAGAGGCCCCGCTAGCTTTGATTGAGCATATCGAGTTGGTCCATCCATCGAGCCATATTGAGAAGATTTTTGCGATGATTCCTGAAACGGGACTGATAGGGGTGGAGAAGGAGCCCTACGCCGACACACTCCTTTGCCCTCATAGCAGGGACGCTATTTTAAGAGCATGCGGGGCGGGAATTGCGGCCTCAGATAGACTTATATTAGGCAACCAAAAGAGATCTTTTTGCGCTGTCCGTCCGCCAGGTCATCACGCCGAAACGGTTCGCGCAAATGGTTTTTGTTTTTTCAATAATGTCGCTATAGCGACCAGGTATCTGCAACAAAAACACCAGATAGATAGGGTCGCGATTATCGACTTTGACGTTCATCACGGCAACGGCACCCAGGAAATCTTTTATCACGATGAGAGCGTTCTTTATGGCTCTATTCATGAATCGCCGTTATTCCCCGGCACAGGTTTAGAGAGTGAGACCGGGGTTGGCAATATCTTCAATGCGCCGATCGATGGAGGTACCGGCGGAGCGGAGTTTTTGGAGACACTGCAAACTAAAATCCTTCATAATGTTGACAGCTTTGAACCGGAAGTGATATTAATCTCTGCAGGATTTGACGCCCACAAAAGAGACCCGCTAGCCAATATCAATCTGGAGTCTGAAGATTTCTATACAGCGACCAAGCAAATTACAAAGATAGCTAACCGTCACTCTGAGGGCAGGGTCATCTCATTTTTGGAGGGGGGCTACGACCTATTGGCGCTCTCGCAAAGCATCAAGGAGCATCTACGCGCACTTTATGAGGATTAATCTAACTTTAAGGAAACTTTCTATATGAACGAATTTGACTTGATTCAGGAGTATTTTAGCTGGCCATCTACTGATAGTAATATTGTTGTTGGGGTAGGTGATGATGCTGCTGTTGTGAATATGCCGACAAGTGAACAGCTAGTGACGAGCACCGATACACTGATCGAGGGAGTTCACTTTAGTTCCCAAGTGGGTCCTAGAGATATTGCTCACAAAGCCTTAGCGGTCAACCTAAGCGATATCGCGGCTATGGGCGGGCGGGCGAAATACTTTACCCTGGCGTTGAGCTTGCCCAAGATCGACAAGCATTGGCTCGGTGAATTTTCAAGCTCTCTGAAACAGCTTGCAGAGAGATTCAAGGTGAGCCTTGTTGGCGGCGACACCACCAAAGGACCTCTTAGCATCACCATCAATGTGATCGGTACGCTGGAGAGCGGCTCAGCGCTGCAACGCTCCGGAGCGAGTCCGGGTGACAGGGTTTATGTCTCCAACACTATCGGCTCGGCGGCCTACGCTTGGTGGCAGCTCAACAATAACCAGAAACCATCCAAGGGGAATCTCGAAAAGCTCAACCGGCCTGTACCCCGACTTGAATTGGGCCGGGCGCTAAACGGAATCGCCAGTGCCTGCATTGACATATCCGACGGCCTTGAACAGGACCTTGGCCATATCCTTGATCGCTCCAATGTCGGGGCGATTATCGAGCTGGCAGATTTGCCGCTCGATGAAGAACTCTCAGACTACGTCAAGCGTACCTCTGACTACTCTATAGCGCTTTGTGGAGGGGACGACTACGAACTCTGCTTTAGCGTACCTAAAAGGCAAAAGGAATGGCTATTAAAGCGCATCCAGGAGATTAACGTGAGGATCACTCAGATCGGTGAGATTAGTGAATCTTTAGGATTGGAGATTAAGGGCTATAGCAACAACTCGAACTCCTACCAGCACTTCAGGTAAGAGGTTTCTTTAAATTTCCTTCTTTTCTGAAATTGTTTTGCAGTCGATGCACTGGTCGGCGGTAGGGCGTGCCTCTAGCCTCTCGAGGCCGATCTCAATGCCGCAAGTTTTGCAATAGCCGTACTCCCCTATCTCGATTATATGGAGAGTTTTGTCGATTTTAGAAATCAACTTTCTTTCACGGTCACGAGTCCTAAGCTCAAGCGCGAACTCTTCCTCGATAGTGGCTCTATCATTTTTGTCTGGAACCGGTGCGGAATCTTCCTGGATATGGTTGATGGTGTTTTCAGCTTCAAAGACTAACTGTTCGCGCCAGACATTAAGCTTATGAATAAAGTGCTCTAGTTGTCCATTACTCATAAACTCCTCGCCCTTTTTGGCAATGTAGGAGGGTATTTCTTGAAAATTCGGTTCAGTAGTCATTTTCTGATAAATGTAAAAAAGTGTAGTTTATACCCAAAATTGCCTAAAATAGCAATGCTTTTTTAATCAACCCAATAAAAAAAACAATTAATGAGACTTAGCGCACTAATATTTGACGTTGATGGTACTCTTGCCAATACCGAGGAAGACGGTCACCTTAGGGCCTTCAACGAGACCTTTGAGCGTTTTGGGCTTGACTGGCACTGGAATCAAGAGCTCTACGCTGAGCTTTTGTCAGTCAGTGGCGGTAAGGAGAGGATGGCTCACTACGTAGAAAACTATAGGCCTGAGATAAAAAATGATTTAGGGTTTGACGATTTTGCCAAAATCTACCAGAAAAAGACCGAAATATTTATCTCCCATGTAGCGAACGGGACTATATCTCTAAGAGTCGGCGTCGAGAGGTTGATCGAAGAGGCACACCGCGCCGGGCTCAGACTGGCGATTGCCACCACCACCTCCTTGCAAAACGTCGAGGCACTCCTTACAAGCACGCTCGGAAAGAACACTCTTGACAGATTCGAAGTGATAGGGGCCGGAGATGTCGTTAACAGAAAAAAACCGTCCGGTGATATATATCGTTATGTTTTGAATAAAATGGGTCTCAGTAGCGAAGAATGTGTTGCCTTTGAGGATTCAGAATTAGGTTTAATGTCTTCCACTGCAACAGGACTTAGAACGATAGTCACGCTGAGCGAGTATACTAAGGCACAAAACTTTGACGATGCAATGGTTGTACTTGACCAATTGGGTGATGAAAACAATCCGTTCGAGATACTTAAAGGTCGCCCAACTAAGCACAGTTTCGTCAGTGTTGAATATATAAAGGAGTTATATGAACAGGATCGTTAGTTTGGCAGACAACAGTGTTGTCTATGAGGTGGCAAAAGTCACCCCGCTCTCTCATGCTGTCCAGCTCAGCGAGCGTTTCTCCAACCAGATCTATTTGAAACGTGAGGACGAACAAAGCGTCCACTCGTTCAAACTCAGGGGCGCCTACCAGAAAATGTTTTCGCTCTCTACCTCGAAAAGACAAAAAGGGGTGGTCGCATCCTCTGCAGGAAACCATGCCCAAGGCGTAGCTTTGGCAGCGCAGAAGCTCAATCTTAGAGCTGTCATTGTGATGCCTAAAAGCACTCCAAAAATTAAGGTTGAAGCGGTCCAGAGGCTTGGTGGCGAGGTGGTTCTGTATGGTGATATCTATGACGATGCATACCAGCACGCAAAAAAGCTCGAGGCAGAGCAGGACCTTAACTTTATCCATCCCTATGACGACCTGGATGTGATTGCGGGGCAAGCTACCGTAGGTAAGGAAATAATAGAACAGATGCAAGATGTCGAGCTCGTATTCGTGCCTGTCGGCGGCGGCGGACTGATAGCCGGTATAGCTAGTTATATTAAGCATCACTGCCCGGAAGTGAAGATAATCGGGGTTGAACCGAAGGACTCGCCAACCCTCTACGAGGCGCTCAAAAATAACCGCATAACGGTACTCGAAGATGTTGGCCGGTTCGCCGACGGAGTGGCTGTTAAACAGGTCGGCAAAAAGACATTTGAGATCGCTAGGGAACTAGTCGACGAGGTCGTATTGGTTAGTAATGACGAGATATGCGCAGCAATCAAAGATATTTATGAAGATTTCCGCTCGGTGGCGGAGCCTGCAGGCGCACTGGCAACTGCGGGAGTGAAAAAATACATCAGTGACAACAACCTTAGTGATAACAGAATCGTCTCTATAATATCGGGAGCCAATGTCAACTTTGATAGGCTCAGATATATAGCCGAGAGGGCTGACCTTGGTGAACTAACTGAGGCAATCATCGCGGTCACCATTCCTGAGCGTGCAGGTAGCTTTCTTGAGTTTTGCAGGCATCTAGGGGAACACTCGGTGACCGAGTTCAATTATCGTCATGCAGGCGACAAACAGGCGCATATATTTGTCGGTGTCGGTTTGAGCGATGGCGAATCGGAGAAGAGGGCGCTAATCGATAATCTCAGTAAATCATTTGAAGTCAATGATATGAGCGATAATTCGATGGCTAAGACTCATATTCGTTATATGATCGGCGGTCGCGCTAGCGCAGACAACGAGGTTATCTATCGATTCGAGTTCCCTGAAAGACCTGGAGCCCTGCTTAAGTTTCTTGAAAAAATTGGCACCCGCTGGAGTATTTCACTATTCCATTACCGTAACCATGGCGCCGATTTTGGTCGCGTCCTGATAGGTTTGCAGGCTAGCAACATTGTCGAGCTCGAGTCGCGCTTCGATGAGATCGGCTATTACTACCAAAGCGAAAGCGACAACCAGGCCTATCAGTACTTCCTTTAAAGTCCTTAGTGCAGACACTCTTGATGAGGTAGTCGCTATTGAGCGCAACAGTTCTAAGAGTCCATGGCCAACAGAGCACTTTCGTACAAGTCTTGAAAACAGCAACAATCTATCCTATGTACTAATGCTAGGAGATAAACTTATCGGCTACGTGATTGCTACTCTGGCAATCGACAGTGCTGATATTCTTAATATTACTATCGATTCCGGGTACCAGCGACAGGGTTACGCTACAAAACTTCTAAACCACATTGTTAACGAGTTCAGCGAGAAGGGCGCAAAAGAGGTTTTTTTAGAGGTAAGGGTCTCCAATAATGGTGCTATCAGTTTTTATAATAGCCAAGGATTTAAACAGATTTCAGTGCGTAATAATTACTATATGAAAAACTCCAATGACTCTACTGAGAGAGAAGACGGTATAATTATGCGCTTAGAAATTGCCACAACAGAGAACAACAATGCCCTATAAAAAAATCACCGTACCAGCGGCTGGTGAGAAAATTACCATTACTGACAACACCCTAAACGTACCCGACAATCCAATCATTGGTTATATAGTAGGTGACGGCATCGGCGTTGACATTACCCCGGTAATGCTCACGGTCGTTGACAGTGTGGTTAAGAAAGCCTACAACGGTAAGCGTGAGATTCAGTGGATGGAGATCTATGCTGGAGAGAAGGCCGACGAGATTTACGGTGAATACCTGCCCGATGAAACACTTAGTGCGATCAAGGAATTGAGCGTCGCCATCAAGGGCCCTCTCACAACCCCGGTGGGCGGCGGCATGAGATCATTAAACGTTGCTATCCGCCAGCGCTTGGATCTTTATATTTGCCAGCGCCCGGTACAGTACTTTGACGGCACCCCATCACCGGTCAGATTCCCGGAAAAAATAGACATGGTAATCTTTAGAGAGAACTCGGAAGATATTTATGCCGGTATCGAGTATCAAACCGGAACCAAGGAAGTGAAAAAGGTTATCGAATTTTTGCAACAACAGATGGGTGCAACCAAGATACGTTTCCCTGAAACTTCTGGTATCGGCATCAAGCCGGTCTCCATCGAAGGTACAACCAGACTTGTAAGGGCAGCAATCCAGTACGCTATAGACAACGATAAGCCCTCAGTAACGCTAGTCCACAAGGGCAACATCATGAAGTTTACCGAGGGTCTTTTCCGTGACACCGGCTATCAGCTCGCCAGAGACGAGTTTGGTGCAAAAGATATTAATGGCGGGCCTTGGTGTAGTCTAACCAACCCCAAGACCGGCAACGAGATTGTAATCAAGGACAATATTGCCGACGCCTTCTTGCAGCAGATCCTTCTACGACCTGAAGAGTACTCTGTAATCGCCACCCTTAACCTTAACGGCGACTATATTTCTGACGCTCTGGCGGCCCAAGTCGGCGGTATCGGCATTGCCCCAGGCGCAAACCTTTCAGACAGCGTTGCGGTGTTTGAGGCGACTCACGGTACGGCTCCTAAATATGCAGGTCAGGACAAAGTCAATCCTGGCTCTTTGATTCTCTCTGCGGAGATGATGCTGAGGCATATGGGTTGGACCGAAGCCGCAGATTTAATTCTTCAGGCTATGTCAAAAACGATTCAAAACAAGACCGTCACTTATGACCTCGAAAGGCTCATTAAGGGTGCTACTCTGCTGTCTTGTTCAGAGTTCGGAGAGGCACTCAAGAATTCCATTAAGTAGACCATAAATTTAGCTATTTTTGCACTAAATAACAAAGA